>Ga0310122_10000040_pt1 | contig 92845 bp, 109 predicted proteins | sample CB6_Bottom_1051__FD_203503 | JGI IMG/M metagenome (GOLD analysis project Ga0310122, IMG submission 203503) | Marine microbial communities from Western Arctic Ocean, Canada - CB6_Bottom_1051 | ecosystem: Environmental > Aquatic > Marine > Oceanic | place: Canada: Western Arctic Ocean... | reverse complement strand
TAATGCCAGGTGACAACGTTCAAATGACTGTTGAGCTAATCGCTCCAATCGCAATGGACGAAGGTCTACGTTTCGCAATCCGCGAAGGTGGCCGTACAGTTGGTGCTGGTGTTGTAGCTAAAATCTTCGCTTAATAGCATTTAGATTTTTGCTCACTCTTCATTAGAAGAGCACGCATCTGAAAAGGGAAGCTTCGGCTTCCCTTTTGTTATTTATAGAGAAACATTCCTTTACCGCGCAATACTCCATACCTCCCCAAGTTCCTTTTTAATATATTCCGATTATTTTCCAAACACTACTTGCATACTAAAACGTGATCTGTATAATGCATCGCACTGGCTAACGCCGGTTTGTGAACCAATGAGCACTGAGGAGTAGGTCTTACCTAGTAATGTATACTCAGCTTATGTTCGCGGTTAATAAAAATAGTAAACTTCGTGTTTACTTCAAAAGTTAACTGACAATGCGTCCTGATTTTGGATGCTACGGTTTCACATAAATCAATCGGCATTCTCTCGTTCTTTCGAGCTTGAGTGGCGATATTGTTTGTGTAATTTTTAATAATTGGAGCTCTGTCTCATGCAGAACCAACGTATTCGTATCCGCCTTAAAGCGTTTGATTACAAGCTAATCGATGCTTCAACTGCGGAAATCGTTGAAACAGCAAAACGTACTGGCGCACAGGTTCGTGGTCCTATTCCACTTCCTACTCGTAAAGAGCGTTTCACTGTTCTTACCTCTCCACACGTCAACAAAGATGCACGTGACCAGTACGAAATTCGTACTCACAAGCGTTTGATCGACATCGTTGAGCCAACAGATAAAACTGTTGATGCTCTAATGCGTCTTGATCTTGCAGCTGGCGTTGATGTTCAAATCAGCCTAGGTTAAGGGAGATAAGAATAATGATTGGTCTAGTCGGACGTAAAGTGGGTATGACCCGCGTATTTACTGAAGAAGGCGTTTCTATCCCAGTAACTGTTGTTGAGGTTGAAGCGAACCGTATTTCTCAAGTTAAAACTCTTGAGACAGACGGCTACGCAGCAATCCAAGTAACTACTGGTGCTAAGAAAGCTAACCGTGTAACTAAACCTGAAGCTGGTCACTTCGCGAAAGCGGGTGTAGAAGCAGGTCGCGGTCTTTGGGAATTCCGTTTAGAAAACGGCGAAGAGTTTGAAGTTGGCGCTGAGCTAAACGTAGAACTTTTCAACGAAATTAAAAAAGTAGACGTTACTGGTACATCTAAAGGTAAAGGCTTCCAAGGCGCTATCAAGCGTTGGAATTTCTCTACTCAAGATATGACTCACGGTAACTCTTTGTCTCACCGCGCACCGGGTTCAATTGGCCAATGTCAAACTCCAGGCCGCGTGTTTAAAGGCAAGAAAATGGCAGGTCACATGGGAGCTGAGCGTGTAACGACTCAAAACCTAGAGATCGTACGTGTTGACGCTGAGCGCAATCTACTCCTTATTAAAGGTGCAGTACCAGGCTCAACAGGCGGTAACGTGATCGTAAAACCTGCTGTTAAAGCATAACGTCTAGGAGTAAGTAATGGAATTGATGGTTAAAGGTGCTGATGCACTAACTGTTTCCGAGACTACTTTCGGACGTGACTTTAACGAAGCTCTAGTACACCAAGTAGTTGTTGCATATGCAGCAGGTGCTCGTCAAGGTACTCGTGCTCAAAAGACTCGTTCTGAAGTATCAGGCGGCGGTGCTAAGCCATGGCGCCAAAAAGGTACTGGCCGTGCACGTGCTGGTACAATTCGTAGCCCAATCTGGCGTACAGGTGGTGTTACTTTTGCTGCGAAACCACAAGATCACAGCCAAAAAGTAAACAAAAAAATGTACCGCGGTGCTATGAAGAGCATTCTGTCTGAGTTGATTCGTCAAGAGCGTCTAATCGTTGTTGATAACTTCTCTGTAGAAGCACCAAAAACAAAAGAACTTGTAGCTAAGCTTAAAGAGCTTGAGCTAAACGACGTTCTGATTGTGACTGGCGAAGTAGATGAAAATCTATTCTTAGCTGCTCGTAACCTATACAAAGTAGATGCACGTGATGTTGCTGGTGTTGATCCAGTATCACTAATCGCTTTCGACAAGGTTCTGATGACTGCTGACGCAGTTAAGCAAGTTGAGGAGATGCTAGCATGATCACTGAAGAGCGTATCTTAAAAGTTCTACGTGCTCCGCACATCTCTGAAAAAGCAACTATGGCAGCTGAGAAAGCGAACACTATCGTTTTCAAAGTAGCTAAAGATGCAACTAAGAAAGAGATCAAAGCAGCTGTAGAAAAGCTATTTGAAGTTGAAGTTAAGTCTGTAAATACTCTTGTATTAAAGGGTAAGACCAAACGTCAAGGTATGCGTGAAGGCCGTCGTTCAGACGTTAAGAAAGCCTACGTTACTTTGAAAGAAGGTCAAGATCTTGACTTCGTTGGCGGCGCGGAATAACAGGAGTAGTAAAAATGGCTATTGTTAAATGTAAGCCGACTTCCCCTGGTCGTCGTCACGTCGTTAAAGTTGTTAACGCTGACCTGCACAAGGGTAAGCCATACGCACCACTTTTAGAGAAAAACTCTAAGAACGGTGGTCGTAACAACAACGGTCGTATTACAGTACGTCACATCGGTGGTGGTCATAAACACCATTACCGTCTGATTGACTTCAAACGTACTAAAGATGGCATCCCAGCGAAAGTTGAGCGTCTAGAATACGATCCAAACCGTAGTGCTAACATCGCTCTAGTTCTGTACGCAGACGGTGAGCGTCGTTACATCATTGCACCTAAAGGTGTTAACGCAGGCGACCAGATTCAATCTGGCGTAGATGCTGCAATCAAAGCAGGTAACACTCTGCCGATGCGCAACATCCCAGTAGGTTCTACTGTACACTGTGTTGAACTTAAGCCTGGTAAAGGTGCACAACTAGCTCGTTCGGCTGGTGCTTATGCTCAAATCATCGCTCGCGATGGTGCATACGTAACTATCCGTCTACGTTCTGGTGAAATGCGCAAAGTACTTTCTGAAGGTCGTGCAACGATCGGTGAAGTTGGTAACTCTGAGCATATGCTACGTGAACTTGGTAAAGCTGGTGCTTCACGCTGGCGCGGCGTACGTCCAACCGTACGTGGTGTAGTAATGAACCCGGTGGATCACCCACATGGTGGTGGTGAAGGCCGCACATCTGGTGGTCGTCACCCAGTATCTCCTTGGGGCGTTCCTACTAAGGGCTTCAAGACTCGTAAGAATAAGCGCACTGACAAGTACATCGTACGTCGTCGCACTAAATAATTTATAAAGAGGAATCGCCATGCCACGTTCTCTCAAGAAAGGTCCTTTTATTGACCTACACTTGCTGAAGAAGGTAGAGAAAGCGGTGGAAAGCGGAGACAAAAAGCCTATTAAGACTTGGTCCCGTCGCTCAATGATCATCCCAACAATGATTGGTTTGACCATCGCTGTCCATAATGGTCGTCAGCACGTCCCTGTTTTCGTTACCGAAGAAATGATCGGTCACAAACTAGGCGAATTTGCACCAACTCGTACTTATCGCGGTCATGCTGCAGATAAGAAAGCTAAGAAGAAATAAGGAGTAGATGATGGAAGCTTTAGCTAAACATAACTTTGCTCGTATTTCTCCACAGAAAGCTCGCTTAGTTGCAGACCAAATTCGCGGTAAGTCGGTAGACCAGGCTCTAGAAATTCTAACTTTCAGCAACAAAAAAGCTGCTGTTTTAGTTAAGAAAGTTCTTGAGTCAGCTATCGCTAACGCGGAACATAACGAAGGTGCAGATATCGACGATCTAAATGTCGCTAAAATCTTCGTAGATGAGGGCCCTATCATGAAGCGTATTATGCCTCGTGCTAAAGGCCGTGCGGATCGTATCTTGAAGCGTTCAAGCCACATCACTATTGTTGTAGCAGATCGCTAAAGACTAGGAGAGTAAGCAATGGGTCAGAAAGTACATCCTAATGGTATTCGTCTTGGCATCGTCAAGCCTTGGAATGCTACATGGTTTGCTAATACCAACGAATTCGCTGACAACCTAGACGGCGACTTCAAGGTACGTCAGTTCCTTACCAAGGAACTACAAAAAGCATCATTATCTCGTATCGTTATCGAGCGTCCAGCGAAGAGCATCCGTGTGACTATTCACACAGCTCGTCCTGGCGTTGTTATCGGTAAGAAAGGTGAAGACGTAGAGAAGCTACGCGCAGCTGTAGCTAAAATCGCAGGTGTACCAGCGCAAATTAACATCGCTGAAGTACGTAAGCCTGAGCTAGATGGTCAGCTTGTAGCTGATAGCATCGCGTCTCAACTAGAGCGTCGTGTTATGTTCCGTCGTGCAATGAAGCGTGCGGTACAAAATGCTATGCGTCTAGGCGCTAAAGGCATCAAAGTACAAGTAGGCGGCCGTCTTGGCGGTGCTGAAATCGCACGTTCAGAGTGGTACCGTGAAGGCCGTGTGCCTCTACACACTCTACGTGCAGACATTGATTACGCAACTTCTTCGGCTCACACTCAATACGGTGTGATCGGCATTAAAGTTTGGATCTTCAAAGGTGAGATTCTAGGCGGTATGCCAGCTGCTAACGCAGTAGAGCCAAAAGGCGATAAGCCTAAGAAGCAGCGTAAAGGCCGTAAGTAAGGAGTCGAACGATGCTACAACCAAAACGTACTAAGTTCCGCAAGGTTATGACTGGTCGTAACCGTGGTCTAGCTAAAGGTACTGAAGTAAGCTTCGGCGAATTCGGTCTTAAAGCTGTTGGCCGTGGTCGTCTGACTGCACGTCAAATCGAAGCGGCACGTCGTGCTATGACACGTCACATTAAGCGTCAAGGTCAAATCTGGATCCGTGTTTTCCCAGACAAACCAATTACTGAAAAGCCTCTTGAAGTTCGTCAAGGTAAAGGTAAAGGTTCAGTTGCGTACTGGGTTGCTCAAATCCAACCAGGCAAAGTTATGTACGAGATGAATGGCGTACCTGAAGAGTTGGCACGTGAAGCGTTCCGCCTAGCGGCGCGTAAACTGCCTGTTAAAACTACTTTTGTAACTAAGCAGGTGATGTGATGAAAGCACAAGATCTACGCGAAAAGAACGTTGAAGAGCTTAACGCTGAGCTATTGAATTTGCTACGTGAACAGTTCAACTTGCGCATGCAAGCTGCAACTGGTCAACTTCAGCAAACTCATACTCTAAAAGCTGTACGCCGTGACATCGCACGTGTGAAAACTGTTTTGACTGAAAAGGCAGGCGCATAATGAGCGAAACTAACCGCATCCAGCAAGGCCGTGTAGTAAGTGACAAGATGGACAAGTCTATCGTTGTTGCTATTGAGCGTACTGTAAAACACCCAATTTACGGTAAGTTCATCAAACGCACGACTAAAGTACACGCACACGACGAAGACAACACTTGTGGCCTAGGCGACAAAGTTGAAATCGCTGAGTGTCGTCCTCTGTCTAAGACTAAGTCTTGGACATTGGTTAAAGTTCTAGAAAAAGCGAAGATTTAATCTTTGTAATTCTATAACTTATAAGCGGCTCCAAATTATTTTTTGGAGCCGCTTGTTTTTTGTCTACCCAATTTAAAAAAAGGGTGGTACAATTCGCGTCCCTTTTAAAGAGGCAGCCCGACCCGAGAGGGTCTAGTTTTAATATTTAGCGGAGCACTAACAATGATCCAGATGCAAAGTACACTTGACGCAGCAGATAACTCTGGCGCGCGCAAGGTAATGTGTATTAAGGTTCTGGGTGGCTCTCACCGCCGTTATGCACATATCGGTGACGTCATCAAGGTTACAGTGAAGGAAGCGATTCCTCGCGGTAAAGTAAAGAAAGGTGATGTTCTGAAGGCGGTAGTAGTGCGCACCCGTAAAGGCGTTCGTCGCCCAGACGGTTCTGTCATTCGCTTCGACAGTAATGCTTGTGTATTGTTAAATGACACTACTGAGCAACCAGTCGGCACACGTATCTTTGGTCCTGTGACTCGTGAACTTCGTAACGCGAAATTCATGAAGATTGTATCACTTGCACCTGAAGTTCTGTAAGGAGCGGCAACATGGCAGCTAAAATCCGTCGTAACGACGAAGTAATCATTCTTGCTGGTAAAGATAAAGGCAAGAAAGGTAAAGTAACTAAGGTTCTGACAACTGGTAAAGTTGTTGTTGAAGGCATCAATCTTGTTAAAAAACACCAAAAGCCGGTTCCGGCTCTAGGTCAACAAGGTGGCATCGTTGAACAAGAAGCAGCTATTGATGCTTCTAACGTTGCAGTCTTTAACGCGGCTACTGGTAAAGCAGACCGTATCGGTTTCCGTATCGAAGATGGCAAGAAAGTTCGTTTCTTCAAATCTAACGGCGAAACTGTTTCTAACTAATTAGAAGTAATTTGGAGTTCTACTATGGCGAAACTGCATGATTACTACAAGTCGTCTGTAGTCGCTGAGCTTACCAAAGAGTTCAGCTACACAAGCGTCATGCAAGTCCCTAGGATTGAGAAAATCACCCTAAACATGGGCGTTGGTGAAGCAATCAACGATAAGAAACTGCTAGAAAACGCAGCATCTGATATGGCAACGATCTCTGGTCAAAAGCCACTTATCACGAAAGCGCGTAAATCTGTAGCTGGTTTCAAAATTCGTGAAGGCTACCCAATTGGTTGTAAAGTAACCTTGCGTGGTGAGCGCATGTGGGAATTTTTAGAGCGTTTAATCTCTATCGCACTTCCACGTGTACGTGATTTCCGTGGTGTTAGCGCTAAGTCTTTTGACGGACGCGGTAACTACAGCATGGGCGTTCGCGAGCAAATCATCTTTCCGGAAATCGACTACGATAAAGTCGATCGCGTCCGCGGTCTTGATATTACTATCACGACATCTGCGGGATCCGATGAGGAAGGCCGAGCTCTGCTGGCTGCCTTTAACTTCCCATTCCGTAAGTAAGGGTAGGGTTACTGTTATGGCTAAACAATCAATGAAAGCACGTGAAGCTAAACGTGCAAAACTAGTAGTTAAGTTCGCTGAAAAGCGTTCTGCGCTAAAAGTTATCATTAGCGATGTAAACGCATCTGAAGAAGATCGTTGGAATGCGGTTCTTAAACTGCAATCTCTTCCACGTGATTCAAGTGCATCACGTCAGCGCAACCGTTGCAACCAAACTGGTCGTCCACACGGTTACCTACGTAAATTCGGTCTAAGCCGCATTAAGGTTCGTGAAGCTTGCATGAAAGGCGAGATTCCGGGTCTTCGTAAGGCTAGCTGGTAATTGCCACTTAATCATTTGGAGTAAATCTTATGAGCATGCAAGATCCGATTTCGGATATGCTGACCCGAGTTCGTAACGGTCAGGCAGCAAATAAAGTTGCTGTAAAAATGCCTTCTTCAAAGCTTAAAGTTGCAATTGCTGCATTACTTAAAGCTGAAGGTTACATCGTAGACTTCGCTGTTGACAGCGAAGTAAAACCTGAGCTAGAAGTTACTCTTAAGTACTTCCAAGCTAAACCTGTAATCGAGCAAATCAAGCGCGTATCACGTCCTGGTTTAAGAGTTTATAAAAATAAAGACTCTTTACCTACAGTGATGGGTGGTCTTGGTATTGCAGTTGTTTCTACTTCCAAGGGTCTGATGTCTGACCGTGCTGCTCGCAAAGCAGGTCTTGGCGGTGAAATCATCTGTTACGTAGCTTAAGGAGTAGATTATGTCTCGTGTTGCTAAAGCACCTGTCGCTATTCCAGCTGGCGTAGAGGTGAAACTAAACGGCCAAGAAGTTACTGTAAAAGGTAGCAAAGGTGAGCTTACTCGCGTTCTTAACAGCGCCGTAGTTATTGCACAGGAAGAAAACAACCTAACTTTCGGTCCGAAAGAAGGTGTTACTAACGCATGGGCACAGGCTGGTACAGCTCGCGCTCTAGTTAATAACATGGTTGTGGGTGTTACTCAGGGCTTCGTTAAGAAGTTAACTCTTAAAGGTGTTGGTTACCGTGCTGCTATCAAAGGCAACTCTGTAGGTCTAACACTAGGCTTTTCTCACCCAGTAGAGCACGCTCTACCTGAAGGTATTAAAGCTGAGTGCCCTAGCCAAACTGAGATCATTATTACTGGTTGCGATAAGCAAGTAGTAGGTCAAGTTGCGGCTGACATTCGTTCTTACCGTGCTCCTGAACCTTATAAAGGTAAAGGTGTTCGTTACGCAGATGAAAATGTGCGTACTAAAGAAGCTAAGAAGAAGTAAGGTATCACTATGGATAAGAAAGCATCTCGCATCCGTCGTGCTACACGTGCACGTCGTAAGATTGCAGAACTTGGCGCAACTCGCTTGGTAGTACACCGTACTCCTCGCCATGTTTACGCTCAAGTTATCTCGGCAAACGGCTCTGAGGTTATCGCAGCTGCTTCTACTGTAGAAAAAGCGATCCGTGAGCAAGTTAAGAACACTAGTAACGTTGATGCAGCTAAAGCAGTTGGTAAAGCTGTTGCTGAGCGCGCTCTTGAAAAAGGCGTAGCTACAGTTGCATTTGATCGTTCTGGTTTCCAATACCACGGTCGAGTAGCGGCGCTAGCAGATTCTGCTCGCGAAGCTGGTCTGAAATTCTAAGGTAGGGTTGGAAGATGGCTAAAGAACAACAACAAGCTAATGATTTGCAAGAAAAGCTGATCGCTGTTAATCGTGTATCTAAGACGGTTAAAGGTGGTCGAATCATGAGCTTTACTGCACTAACAGTAGTTGGTGACGGTAATGGTCGCGTAGGTTTCGGTTACGGCAAAGCTCGTGAAGTACCTGCTGCGATTCAAAAAGCAATGGAAAAAGCGCGTCGTAACATGGTTACTGTTGCGCTTAACGAAGGCACTCTTCACCACCCGGTGAAAGGTCGTCATTCGGGCTCTAAAGTTTACATGCAGCCAGCTGCTGAAGGTACAGGTGTTATTGCCGGTGGTGCAATGCGTGCCGTACTTGAAGTTGCAGGCGTACATAACGTACTTTCTAAAGCATACGGTTCAACGAACCCAATCAACGTTGTTCGCGCAACGATTGGTGCTCTAGTAGACGTTAAGTCACCAGAAATGGTTGCTGCTAAACGTGGTCTAACTGTTGAATCTATTTCGGAGTAAGAACACGATGGCAACTATTAAAGTAACTCAAACTAAAAGCTCAATTGGTCGCCTACCTAAGCACAAAGCGTGCCTTAAAGGTCTAGGTCTTCGTCGCATCAACCATACAGTAGAACTTGAAGATACACCGTGCGTACGCGGTATGATCAACAAGGTTTACTACATGGTTAAGATTGAGGAGTAATCAGAATGCGTTTGAATACTCTATCACCGGCTGCTGGCTCTAAACCTTCTAAGAAGCGTGTAGGTCGTGGTATCGGTTCTGGCCTTGGTAAAACAGGTGGCCGCGGTCACAAAGGTCAAAAGTCACGTTCTGGCGGCTCTGTTCGTCCAGGTTTTGAAGGCGGTCAAATGCCTCTAAAACAACGTCTACCTAAATTCGGTTTCACTTCTCGTAAGAGCCTAGTGTCTGCTGAAGTTCGTCTAGCTGAGCTAGCGAAAGTAACAGGTGACGTAGTTGATCTTAACAGTCTTAAAGCTGCTAACGTTATCACTAAGAACATCGAGTTTGTTAAGATCGTTCTTTCTGGTGACCTAAGCAAAGCTGTGACTGTTAAAGGTCTACGCGTGACTAAAGGCGCTAAAGCTGCAATCGAAGCTGCAGGCGGTAAAATCGAGGAATAATCTCGAGGAACGAGGTACAGATGGCTAAGAAACCAGGAAAAGATTTTCGTAGTGCTCAGAGCGGCTTAAGTGAACTAAAGTCGCGCTTATTATTCGTAATTGGTGCACTTTTAGTATTCCGAGCCGGCTCTTTTGTGCCGATCCCTGGTATTGACGCAGCTGTACTTGCCGATTTGTTCGATCAGCAAAAAGGTACCATCGTAGAAATGTTTAACATGTTCTCCGGTGGTGCTCTTGAGCGTGCATCTATATTAGCATTGGGTATCATGCCGTACATTTCGGCATCGATCGTAGTCCAATTGCTAACTGTAGTTCATCCAGCGTTAGCGGAACTCAAGAAAGAGGGTGAAGCAGGCCGTCGTAAGATAAGCCAATATACACGCTACGGCACGCTTGTACTTGCAACATTCCAAGCTATTGGTATCGCAACAGGCTTACCAAACATGGTCGACAATCTGGTTGTTATCAACCAAACCATGTTTACGCTTATTGCTACCGTGAGTTTAGTAACTGGTACCATGTTTTTGATGTGGTTAGGTGAACAAATCACTGAGCGAGGAATCGGTAATGGTATTTCCATTCTGATTTTTGCAGGTATTGTTGCTGGATTGCCTTCTGCAATCGGTCAAACAATCGAGCAAGCGCGTCAAGGTGAATTGCATGTGCTTCTTCTGTTGTTTATCGCGGTATTGTCTTTTGCTGTAATTTACTTCGTAGTTTTCATGGAGCGTGGTCAACGTCGTATCGTCGTTAACTATGCGAAACGTCAACAAGGTCGTAAAGTTTTTGCAGCACAAAGTTCTCACTTGCCACTTAAGATTAATATGGCAGGTGTTATACCAGCGATTTTTGCATCAAGTATTATTTTGTTCCCAGGAACATTAGCGCAGTGGTTTGGTCAAAATGGTGAAAGCAGCGCGTTCGGTTGGTTAACTGACGTGTCATTAGCTCTTAGCCCAGGTCAACCGTTGTATGTAATGCTTTATGCAGCAGCTATAATCTTCTTCTGTTTCTTCTATACAGCGTTGGTGTTTAACCCACGTGAAACAGCTGATAACTTGAAGAAGTCTGGTGCATTCGTACCCGGTATCCGCCCAGGTGAGCAGACAGCGAAATATATCGATAAAGTGATGACTAGACTAACCCTTGCGGGCGCTCTATACATTACTTTTATATGTCTGATTCCTGAATTCATGATGGTCGCGTGGAACGTTCGTTTCTACTTTGGCGGCACTTCCCTACTAATCGTAGTGGTTGTTATCATGGATTTCATGGCACAGGTACAGACTCATCTGATGTCACAACAGTATGATTCTGTGTTAAAGAAAGCGAATCTGAAAGGTTACGGCCGTTAATTCGGTAGTAATTATTTCGATTCCATTTACGGAGTTTAGCAATGAAAGTTCGTGCTTCCGTTAAAAAAATCTGCCGTAACTGTAAAGTTATCAAGCGTAACGGTGTCGTTCGCGTGATTTGCAGTGAGCCAAAGCATAAGCAACGCCAAGGCTAATCAGCAGAAATTTTTACTTGAAATACTAGGTAGAGTCGAGTATATTCCTCGGCCTACCTTTTGCGTGCAAAAGAAGTAGTATGCCGCAGCGTATCCATCACGGGCTTTGCTGCGGATAATTCTTTTATGAACCCCTTAGGAGTGAATAATGGCCCGTATAGCCGGCATTAACATTCCTGATCATAAGCATTCTGTAATTGCACTTACTGCAATTTACGGTATTGGTAAAACTCGCTCTCAAGCTATTCTAGCTGAAGTGGGTATTGCTGAAGATGCTAAGATCAGTGAACTAACTGAAGAGCAGATCGATCAACTGCGTGATGGTGTAGCTAAATACACTGTAGAAGGTGATCTACGTCGTGAAGTATCGATGAACATCAAGCGTCTTATGGACCTTGGCTGTTACCGCGGTCTTCGTCATCGTCGCAGTCTACCACTACGTGGACAGCGTACTAAAACCAACGCTCGCACCCGTAAGGGTCCGCGCAAGCCGATCAAGAAATAGTCGGATAAGGTAGAGTACAATGGCAAAACAACCAACTCGCGCGCGTAAGCGCGTACGCAAGCAAGTAGCTGATGGCGTAGCGCACATTCATGCTTCTTTCAACAACACAATCGTAACTATCACTGACCGTCAAGGCAACGCTCTTGCATGGGCTACAGCTGGTGGTTCAGGTTTCCGTGGTTCTCGTAAATCTACTCCGTTCGCAGCACAAGTTGCAGCTGAGCGTTGTGGTGAAATGGCTAAAGAATATGGCCTAAAGAACTTGGAAGTTATGGTTAAGGGTCCAGGTCCAGGTCGCGAATCTACTGTTCGTGCACTGAACGCTGCTGGTTTCCGTATCACTAACATTGTTGATGCGACACCAATCCCTCATAACGGTTGTCGTCCACCTAAGAAACGTCGCGTTTAAGTTTCGTTTCTAGGAATATTGGAGAAAGATCATGGCAAGATATTTGGGTCCTAAGCTGAAGCTTAGCCGTCGCGAAGGTACTGACTTATTCCTTAAGTCTGGTGTCCGTGCGATCGATACCAAGTGTAAAATTGATAACGCACCAGGTGTACACGGCGCTCGTCGCGGTCGTCTATCTGAGTATGGCGTTCAGCTTCGTGAGAAGCAAAAAGTTCGTCGTATCTACGGCGTTCTAGAAAAACAATTCCGCAACTACTACAAAGAAGCTGCACGTCTTAAAGGCAACACAGGTGCAAACCTGCTTCAGCTTCTTGAAGGTCGTCTTGATAACGTAGTTTACCGTATGGGCTTTGGCGCTACTCGTGCTGAATCTCGTCAACTAGTTAGCCACAAGTCTGTTCTAGTTAACGGTAAAGTTGTAAACGTTCCTTCTTTCAAAGTAGCGGCTAACGACGTTGTTTCTATCCGCGAGAAAGCTAAACAGCAATCTCGTATTAAAGCGGCTCTAGAAGTTGCTGAACAACGTGAAAAGCCAACTTGGATTGAAGTAGATGCTAGCAAAATGGAAGGTACATTCAAGCGTATGCCTGAGCGTTCTGACCTATCAGCTGACATCAATGAACACTTGATCGTCGAACTTTACTCTAAGTAAGGTTAAAAAAAGAGAGGACACAATGCAGGGTTCTGTAACAGAATTTCTTAAGCCGCGTCTTGTTGACATTGAACAGATCAATACGACACACGCGAAAGTAACTCTTGAGCCATTAGAGCGCGGTTTCGGCCACACTCTAGGTAATGCTCTTCGCCGCATTCTTCTATCTTCTATGCCGGGTTGTGCCGTAACAGAAGTTGAAATTGAAGGTGTGCTACACGAATACAGCACTAAAGAAGGCGTTCAGGAAGATATCCTGGAAATCCTTCTAAACCTTAAAGGTTTAGCTGTACGCGTTGCTGAAGGCAAAGATGAAGTGTTTATTACACTGAACAAATCAGGCTCAGGCCCTGTTGTTGCAGGTGACATCACCCACGATGGTGATGTAGAGATCGCTAACCCTGAGCACGTAATTTGTCACCTAACGGATGACAATGCTGAGATCGCTATGCGTATCAAAGTAGAACGTGGTCGTGGTTACGTTCCAGCTTCAGCTCGTATCCATACTGAAGAAGATGAGCGTCCTATCGGTCGTCTATTAGTTGACGCTACTTACAGCCCGGTTGATAAAATCGCCTATGCTGTAGAAGCGGCACGTGTAGAACAACGTACTGATTTAGACAAGCTTGTTATCGATATGGAAACGAACGGTACTCTAGAACCTGAGGAAGCAATCCGTCGTGCAGCTACTATTTTAGCTGAACAACTGGATGCGTTCGTAGATCTTCGTGATGTACGTGTACCTGAGGAGAAGGAAGAGAAGCCAGAATTCGATCCTATCCTACTACGTCCTGTAGACGATCTTGAACTAACAGTTCGCTCTGCTAACTGTTTGAAAGCAGAAGCGATTCACTACATCGGTGATCTTGTACAGCGCACTGAGGTTGAGCTACTTAAAACGCCAAACCTTGGTAAGAAATCTCTTACAGAGATTAAAGATGTGCTTGCTTCACGTGGTCTTTCTCTAGGCATGCGCCTAGAAAACTGGCCACCAGCGTCAATCGCTGAAGATTAATCGAAAAGTTAGAAGGATTAGGTCATGCGCCATCGTAAAAGTGGTCGTCAACTCAACCGCAACAGCAGTCATCGCAAAGCGATGTTCAGCAACATGGCTAGCTCTCTTGTTCGTCACGAAGTTATTAAAACTACCGTGCCTAAAGCAAAAGAACTACGTCGCGTAATTGAGCCATTGATTACCCTAGCTAAGACAGACAGTGTTGCTAACCGTCGTCTTGCATTTGCTCGCACTCGTGATAACGAAGTTGTGGCAAAACTATTTAATGAACTAGGCCCGCGTTTCGCGGCTCGCCAAGGTGGTTACACTCGCATTCTTAAATGTGGTTTCCGTACTGGTGATAAAGCTCCAATGGCTTACATTGAGCTTGTAGACCGCCCAGCTGCTGAAGAAGCTGCTGAGTAATCTATACTAGATTCTTAATACAAAAAGCCGAGCATTAGCTCGGCTTTTTTTGTTTCTATCGAATTGAAAAATTGCACCACGATGTTTGGCATTTTTACTTGCCTGCTCTGCTCTATTTTTTAAAAATATCTCGTATCTCGTATCTCGTATCTCGTATCTCGTATCTCGTATCTCGTATCTCGTATCTCGTATCTCGTATCTCGTATCTCGTATCTCGTATCTCGTATCTCGTATCTCGTATCTCGTATCTCAAATATCTTTTCTTCCACGCACAAAAAAGAGCACCGAAGTGCCCTTACAATATTCTTCAACTAATCGCTAATCGCGATGGCCTACTGCCAAATAGCGGCAAGTGAATCCATAAGGCCACTCGTTGCACCTTGTGATTGAAGTGCCTGAAGAATGATTGGTGCAAATGTCGTAACCATTGACGAATCCATACCTAACCCAGCAAACGCACTTTCAACAGCACCTTGTGAGCTTAGAACTGATGATAAGCCAGTCGATTCAAGTGAAGACATTCCAGGAATGAGTGATGCGAGTTCTTTATTGTCTGCTGAGCCAAGTGAATTTTGTGCAAGCGCCAACATTGAACCGATACCGCCAATTGCTTGATCGCTGGTAACAGATGCTTGATCAGCAACGGTATCAGCAAGTGGTGTTGTTTCGTTTTGTTGAGACCACATATTCACTGCTGCCATCAGGGCAGTTTGCGATAGTTGGGAATAGTTGGTATCTGATGTTGAACCGGTTTGTTCAGAATCGCTAGTGCTAGCGCAAGAGACTACAGCAAGGCTGCTGAGCATAGTGATGAGTATTTTCTTCATTATTCTTCCTTAAGTAATAAAGTAATCGACCTATTCACTATAAACGAAAAACGGCGATGTAGTCACATCGCCGTTGAATTATTTCAATTTTATTTACCTATAGTATTTTGTTTTACTAAAGGTTTTTATAAAAATTAAAGAATAGCTAGAAGTTCTACTTCGAATACTAGAGCAGCAAATGGTGGGATTGCAGCACCTGCGCCGCGCTCACCGTATGCTAGATCTTGAGGGATGTATAGCTTCCACTTAGAGCCAACAGGCATCATTTGTAGAGCTTGTACCCAACCTTGAATTACGCCAGTTACTGGGAATTCAGCAGGTTGACCGCGAGATACAGAGCTGTCGAAAACAGTACCGTCAGTTAGTTCGCCGTGGTAGTGAACACGTACTTGCTTATCTGCAGTAGGGATTTCGCCAGTACCTTCAGTTAGTACTTCGTACTGAAGACCAGACTCAAGAACTGTTACTTCTGAACGAAGAGCGTTGTCAGTTAGGAAAGCTTCGCCGTCAGCAGCTGCTGCTTTAGCTAGTTCTTGACGTGCAGCTTCACCACGAGTGTGTAGCTCTTGTAGTGCGTTGTTGATTTCGTCAACTTCGATAGCTGGCATGTCACCAACTAGAGCTGTTGCGATACCAGCAGCGATTGCGTCAACGTTTAGGCCTTCAAGACCAGAACCAGCAAGTTGTTGGCCCATTTGTAGACCGATACCGTAGCTAGCTTTTTGCTCTACAGTTTCAAATTTTACTTCAGACATGAAAAGTCACTCTTTTTGTCAGTACGAAAAGGGTAAGAATACCAGTATTAGCAACCTGAATAAACGGCTAGCCCCTGATCACTTACGCTTTACCGTGTCCAAATCACAGCTATGTCAATTTTCTTGCTTTGGTCTCTGTTGTAGCGGAAAGATCTATACTGTTGGTACTTTGGTTTTTATACTGTAGTTATTCAATGTATAGGACGCAGTGGCATGAATCGTCGTCAAAAGAAAAAACAGAAAGTAGACCACTTAGCAGAGTTCAAGGATCGACTGAATCAGGTCAAAGAGAAATTAAGCTCGATCGATATCAAGAAAATGAAAACCTCAACCGTGCAGGCCTGGGGATCATTGCCGAAATTACACCAAAGACTATTGATGGTGATTTCGCCGATCGTATTGATCTTACTTTTTGTGCCGCTACCAGAACCTAAAGTAGACGCAGCCCCAGCAACATCGCGCGTTGAGCTTGAGATAAACACGGTTGGCTTAAGCGAACAGCAAAATGCCAAGAGCAGTTCATCAGAACCGAGTAACAACAACTGGCAGGAGTATCTTGTAAAGCAAGGGGATACGTTAGCGCAGGTTTTTCGAAATAACGACTTGCCGTTGTCTGACTTGAACGCGCTAGTGCGTATTGAAGGGGCAGACAAACCACTTAGTCAGATTCGTAAAGGCCAGCTAGTTCGATTCAAACTCGCCGAGACCGGGAAACTAGACATTCTTCAGCTAGAAAAAGGCAACACTTCGGTTATGTTTTTCCGATTGTCTGACGGTGGCTTTGGCCGTAGTAAGTAGCTCAATACTGAGCCTGCGTTAAAGCGTTTCGTCAGATACAGATAGTCGATAGAAAAGAGCTAATGATTAGCTCTTTTTTTTGGTCGCTTGAAAGGTGCAAGCGGTAAGATGATGAGCATAATTCCGATAAAGGTTAACGTATCTGGAATCTCATCAAACCATATAGCGCCTATTATGGCGACAAACACTAAGCCTGAGTATTCAGCCAAGGCAATTTGACTAGAGTGTGCTTTTTGGTAGGCAGCGACCGCAAGTCCGTTGTAGCTTAAGATTAGCGTCGCACTTAATGCTATGTATCCCAAATGCTCCATAGACACCGGCTGCCAGTATAAGAAGCACAGTACTAATGAGGCTGGGATAGAGAATAAGGTTGTCCACCACAGCGTAGTGACCACCGTTTGCTCACTAGGAAGCTTTCTTACCAATACATTGAATAGTGCGAGGGTGAGTGCTGTACCCAAAGCAAACAGTGCTGCCCAATGAAATTGTGATGGCCTCAAGACAATCAATGCACCAATAAAACCGATAGTGGTGGCGATAACCTTGCCAAGTGCCGGTTGCTCTTTCAGTAGAAACATAGAGAGAGGTAACATCAACAGGGGCGCGACGTAAAATACTGCGTTGGCGGTAGCCAAAGAAAGGTGGGTGATCCCGACGACCATACATCCGCTGCCGATTAGGATCAGTTGTCCTCGAATAAAGGTCACTTTAGCTTGTTGTAAGCGTCGTTGTTCTTTTTTCTGCTGTAGCCACAAAGGGGTAATGATGAGCAGAGATATCAACTGTCGGAAAAAAATATACTGAAGAGGCGGCACTTCGCCATTCAACAGTTTTACCGCTACGTCGGAAAGCGAGGCAAACAAGTTACCTGCAACCAACAATAGAATACCGACAGTGATATTCGTCATTACTTTTCAAATCTCATGTCTACATGCGGAATATCGTCTTCCAGATACATCTCAGAGATAGTTTCGAACCCGTGATTCGCATAGAAGTTTTCTAGGTGTTGTTGCGCACCAATATCGATAGTCGTGCTCGGCCAAAGAGTCTCACAGCGTGTTAACGCTTCTTTGATCAATTGATGACCCAAGCCATCACCTCTTGCTGATTGCTTGGTCGCCACTCGGCCGATGCTGGTATTGTCGTAAGACGTACCTGGTGGTAACAAACGGGCACACGCCACTAGCTCTGCATCAGCATAGCCAAGCAAGTGTTCAACACCTGCGAGTGTATCTTTACCATCGAGTTCTGGATAAGGGCAATTTTGCTCAACAACGAACACATCGACTCGTAATTTAAGTAGTTGATAAAGCTGTTGTGTTGAAAGTTCAGAGAAGGGAATTGAGTGCCAAGTGATCATGTTTACATCCAGAGATTATCGATGCTCTGAATGTACTATGTGCGATGATTGTTGGCATTAACTATTGTTAATTCGACCTTTAATTCTGCTCAGACTGATCGCGGTTATACCTAGGTAAGCCGCAATTTGATTGTCGTTCAAGCGCTGTTCAAGGTCGGGGTAATGTTCGCAGAACAGTTGGTAGCGTTGCTCTGGGGTATAAAGCAACATAAAGCGTTCTTTGTTTTCCTTGTGCATGAGCTGAGTTTCTAACAGCTTTAAATACAGAGGGTTATTTGATGCACGCCACTCGATAACCGCATTCATTGGCAGTTCTAACATTGTGATGGGTGTGAGCGTTTCTAGTAGGTAAGGGGACGCTTGGTTCTTTATCAAACTCTCAAAGCCGATGATCCAGTCTTGTTCCCAGTAGAATTCTTTGCTGTATTGCTTACCGTCATTAGTGAGATAACAAGCGTGGCACAAGCCTTCAAGTACAAAGTAGATCGAACTCGCCATCTCACCTTGATTGATCAGGATGTGTCGGGTTGGCAGCTCAAGCGGCTTCGCGACAGCTAATAGAGATTCAATCTGACTCTCAGAGAAGTCAAAGCTTTGTAGTTGTTCGATAAAAGAGGTGTGCATGAAATTAACCTAACCCAAATAAGTGCCGAAATCATCGCACTTATTTGGGGAGAGGTACAGAGCAGGCTAAATCAGCGTCGAGCGTGCTGCTCTAGATAATCTTGAGCGAGGTCTCTGCCCATGTATTTGCCTAGGGTTTTCAACGGTACTTTCTTAAGATTAACCACAATCAAGCCATCCAAGGCATCATTAAAAGATGGATCGACGTTAAAGCACACAAGTTTACCGTTCATCCCTAAGTATTGGCGTAGCAGTACCGGTAGGCCTTTCCCTTGCTCCATACGAGCCAACACTTTAGAAAGCAGAGGGACACTCGCCAATGACGATAGCAGGTGATTCTGCCAGAACACATTATTACTGGTATTGAGTGGTGACGAAGGAGAAACCAGGTTCGCCTTTTGTTCATCGTAATGGTGTATGGATAGGGTCGTCGCAATCAACAGACGCGCATTGTGGCTGTAATCATTACTGATACTGACTGGGCCGAATAGATGGGTATATTGGGGGTGACGGTACACAAAAGCCGCGATGCCTTTCCATAATAGCAACAGTGAATTAAGGCTCTTCTGATAAGGCTTACTCACTACGGAGCGCCCAAGTTCAATACTGTTATCTAGGGTGTCAATGAACTCTTGATTGTAGTTAAACAGGCTACGAGAGTAGAGCTTATCAAGCCCGTGCTCAGCGATGAGCTTGTCGACCATACCAAGTCGGTATGCACCCACTAATTCAGCCTTGGTTTTATTCCAAACAAACAGTTGGTGGTAGTAAAGGTCATACTCATCTAAATCACAGGCAAGCCCGCTGCCTTCTCCGACTTCTCGGAAACTCTCTTCTCTAACTCGACCAATTTCGCGCATTAAGTTAGGAATAGATTGGCTTGGCGTACAGTAGACCTCGAAGTCCCCTTGCTCAAGTAACTTCATCTCTTCAGGAAGAGAATCGACCTCTATTGCCAACACTTCTGGTGGAATAGGCGCAATCACTTGAGTGTCAAAAGAGGGCGCGTGGATTGGCGTATTCGGGCTATCTTGTTGACTCATTAGGTAGGTATTGAGTCGTAGGTAGTTGACGATATCCATCTCTTTTTCAAACGATTTGATCTCTGAATACGGAATCGAAGAGCCAATCGAGATAGAGATAGTCGTCGCCTGTTTATTAAGAAGTTCACGGCCAAGTAAAGCCGTTCTCAGTAGTGGATGAACACGGCCCGCTTGGTAGAAAAGCTCACTGTTCTTGCCATTGATAAAGATAGGCACCGTGGTGGCTTGGTGACGCTTAACAAACTTTGCGACTGATTTGCTCCACTCGATGTCTGTTAGTGTCTTGGCCCCTTTACGGTAACTCGATACTTCGCCAGCAGGGAACACAATCAAGAGTCCACCGTCTGCTAAATGACGATTGGCATCTCGAATAGCTTTAGCATTGGTGCGTTTCGATTCTTTACTGTTAAAGACATCGACCCCAATAAACAGATCATCCAGTTCAGGCAGTCGCTTGAGCAACTCATTGGCCAACACCTTCACATCCTTTCTTACCGATCCTACGAGATCTGCAAGGATCACGCCTTCAATCGCACCAAGCGGGTGGTTAGCCACAATGACTACTGGCCCTTGTTCGGGAATATTATCAGTGGCGCCTGCTGAAACGGAATAGTCGATATTCAATGCTGACAAGGTGTGATGCATGAATTCAAAGCTAGATAACTCATCAGGTCTATCTTGATAGAGCTTATCTAGCTTAGATAGCCCAGTTGCCCACTCGACAACAGACTCACCTAAACCAAAAGGCGTGTAACGTGGTAAACGAAAAGGACTATCAATCATAATGAAGCTACCTTATTGACTAAAGTTGTTTAGGAAACCGTCTTGATTCTTGAAATCTTTTACACTTAAAAATGCACCGCAAAGCCATACTAGGCATGCCATGCCAAACAGTAATCCGCCGTCATAACCGACAATTTCACCCGCTGCGTTAAACTCAGGCATTTGAATACCGAGCGGCGTAAACAGATGGAAAAATATCGCGCCACTCATAATCCCCACACTCATGATGGCACCCAGGCCATGCCAACGAGTAAACAGCAAAATGGCCGCAATCAATTCAGCGAACCCAATTAAGTAGCCGCCAAATGAACCGAACCAACTTAAGCCAGACCATGTCGCCAAGGTGCCAAAGATATGCTCAGTCTCGTATGAGCCTGTGAACTTAAAAAACAGCGACTGAACAAATACGAAAGCGATAAATGCCGCAGGAATATGTTTAGCTGGAGTGAATGTCATGGTTATTCCCTTATTTGATCAGTTGCGGCCAAACGGTGTCGGCTTTTTGAATATGTTGTGCTCGGTCTTGTTCCCAACGCTGTTTAATCTCTTGGTCGTAGTTGAGGTAAAGCTTGTTATCAACAATCGTCCATTGATTCGGGTCACCGGGTGCAAAATCACTTTTTGCTGAAACAGCCCAAGCGCAATAACCCCCATATTGAGGGGCATATTTTTCAGGATTATTAACAAATAAAGTCAGATTCTTTTCAGAAGAGAAATACCAGTCCGCGCCTTTGTACTCGGTGCTGAATTTTTTACTGCCTTCAATGGGCTTACCTGAAGTGAAATAAGCCACAGTATCGTAGCCATCGAGCGCCTTACTGCTAAAGAACCCTGTGTAGATTTCATCGGCGGCAAATACGTATGGGCTAACAAGTAGCATGACCATGGTTAATAGTTTTCTCATGATGGACTCCTATAGATTGATTACGGGTGATAAATCGAAGGTAAAGCGCTGTTGATTTATCTGGCATGGCTTAATGGGTTCACAAGGCGAGCCGGGTGCATAAAACATCGAGGCTTGGCCATGTAGATTACGTAAGTGTGTAAAGCTCACCGTATGTGCGTCTTCACGATGCATACAGGTCGCTAAATGAGGCTGTTCGCTATGATGGTGAGAGTGAAATTGAAGTAAGTTCTGCTGATTCTTTCCTGTTGTCATAAGCTGATCGTATTTTGCTTGTCGGTAGGCTTGTACTCGCTCTAAATCAACACCGGATGAGAACAGCGGAGAGTCGGTTTCGACTATTTTTTGTTGAATGCCATCCCACATATAGGCGATAACTAAACCATGGTGTTGAGTTAAGCTCGGCGCAAAAGCCAACAAGGTAAACGGGGCAAAAGAGTGCAGGTCGAGCTGATGAAATGCTTCAGAGAGCTGACTGATGTTACGACTCGATGATAGGTTCTTGAGTAGCAAACCACGGCTGACTAAAGGTCCAACAGGGACTATGCCTTGATAGTTATTGAGTAGGCATAGTGAAAGCCCGAACTCATTGATACTGATCCAGCTACCACCGCCAGTTGGGTCGAGTGGCATGATGATATCGACACCGTTGACTCGATACTGTTTAGGCGGCATTGCTAGTGCTCGCGTTTTTTGTTCGTCACGGTTAAAAAAGACCTGATAACCATTTTCTTCAAGCAGCCAAGATACTGAACACATGATTATTGCTCCCTCAGATAGCTGCTGGTGGTTGGGGCATAACCAAAGGTATTGCATGTTTCGACATCAAGAAAGGTCGTGATCACCTTGATCATCGCATAGTGATGATTGGCATGCAGAGCAGCAAAGGTGACCTCTCTTTCTAACGTAGAAGGCAGGCTGGCGAATACTTGTGTATCCATTGAAACTTCGGTTTGGATCATGATAGGCGCTTCGAGATCTCTGCGGTCTAATCGTTCAAGCCAGTTGATCACATAATGGATCTCTTTTACTGCCATTGAGCGGTCGTATTCGACGGGATGACCACGACGACGAGTGTTGTAATCAACGGTCGCATTCTCTTTTAAGATTAAGGCGTGAAAAAGATCGAGCGTGTGACGAGTATGCTCACCAATAGAGCTTGTGACATGCGGCTTTGCTCGTGTCAGATAGTCGCTGTCAGATATCGCTAACAAAAACTCTAGACCCTGATTCAATATCTCTACCGCTCCTTTGATACTAGGAGAGAAAGAAGTGAGGGCGCTCGGTTGGGCTATGGGGTTCATTCATGGTCCTCGTACAAAGTTAGTCAGTGGTCGGATATTGTTGAACAAGACGTCGCTCTTCTTGCCACGCAGCGAATAAGCTCTTGAAAGAGGGAGTCTTATGGCCTCGTTGTTTTTGCTGAGCGCCAATATCAAAAAGAATGCGGTATTGCAGGAGTAGCGTAGAAAATATCTCTCGCAGCGGTGTGTTGCGATCCCAGATATGCCCAGCCTCACTGCTTGCACCATTGACCTCAAGGATCGTGAAATCCTCGCCGTTCATTAGGCTGTGCATGTCTTTAAACTTGACGTCGAGTCGGCCAAAATGAAAACCATCGAAGTCATCGAATATCTCGTCTAAACGTTCAGTTAAAGCCTGAGTAATGTATTGATTGCCATCGCGGAAGATGCAGCCACGGCTATGGCTACCTGCGAACGCGAGTTGGAACTCTTCGCCCTCTGCGAGCACTTGATCCAATTTATCTTCATGCCTTGGTAGATACAGGTGGCTGAGTTGCCCAGCACGCGGGCTATTTTCAATTAACTGCTTGAGTGTCGACTTGCCATCACCCATCACCATTGGCGCATATTTGAGTGTGATCGAGATGATCTCGCCTTGCTTTTTGTTTGGGTAACGAACATAGAAAACGCCAGCTTCTGCCTGATAAGGCGCCTTTTCTTGCAGTAGAAAGCGAGCATTATTTGGGAAAGATTCAACATATTGCTCAAGTTGATCTTGTGTGTTGATCAGCTTGACGCCTACGCCTCGACAGCCAAGATCTGGTTTAGCGACAATCGGGAAATCAAGATCGGATTGTATGAGTGCGCTGCGTGCATCTTCAGCTTGTTTCTTACCGCTGAGATCCGTTTTGGTGAGGGTGATAAACGGAGAGATCCAACGCTGACTTGAAGATCCGGCAAGGCTCAATATCTCGTGTTTTGATTCGCCTACCATACCGCTTAACTTGATGCTTGGGTTGGCGATGAGCGGCAGCGCCCAGTCAAAGTGCCGTAACCCTTGCATCAGGCTTTGAATCACAACTGGCGTGTAGAAGAACCAAGTTGGAAGAAACTCATAAGGAGAGACACTGCGCACGGTATCTTTTTCAAGCAAAGGCATGCCTGCATTGATTTGATGTGCGGGAATGATGCGAATATCTTGCGGTGAACTCATGATAATCCTCTAGAGTAGGTTTTATTCATTAATCGATTACCGATAAACAGCAAAGCGATGGCACACGGGATGATGATCCATTGATATTCAGAGGCTTGCAGCCACGCTGATGTCCCTAAATAGTAGATGGTAGAGAAGACAATGCCAGTCCAGAGCGCAGTGGCACTAATCACGGCAAACAAGAAAGTAGGCAGTGGGATGGCGAAAAAGCCACTTAAGGTAAAGCCGACGGTGCGAAGCCCTGGAATAAAGCGGATAACAAAAAGGCTGCTGAATGCGTTCTGACGTAATTTGGTACGAAGCGAACGAAAGTACTTATTCGTGAGGGCTTTATATCGAACACCTCGGAAATAACGTCCTGACTTCCCTAAGTAATAAAGACCGAGATCACCCGTGGCAATACCGATGAAAATAGCAAGCAGCGCATATTGAGGAAGTATTAGACCTTGAGTCGCGATACCTGCCGCCGTAACAATCGCAAGATCTTCAAGCAGGTAAGAAAGTGCGATGATGCCAAGCATCAGCCATAGCAGCGACTCCTCCCCTGAATGTAACCATGCTTGAATGCTCTCGACGGTGCTCATCAAATGTCCTTATCTATCCTATAAATGAATGGCTTAACCACCATTCATTGAGTGTAGTAAATTAAATAGACAGGAGGAGCAGATAAAAACTTACAGCTGATTAGTGTTTTTTTGTGTTGGATTCATTCAATTGGTGGTTTGAGTCGTGCTGTTTGACTGCTGTTTGACTCTGTTTTGAAGCTAAAGGCGTGGCATTTGGAAGCGGGTTGAACGAGAGTTTGTCGTTCGAAAATTAGAGCTTTGGACTGAACATTTAGAAGAAAAGAAAAGGCTGAGTCGTTAAACTCAGCCTTTCAGAACGTTAACTATGGATTACTTAAGCAATCTATTTAGTTAGGTCAATCTGGTAAACAGCGAAACCAACATCGTCAGTCGAAACACGTTTCATCGGGTATTGACCCTTCTCTTTGATGAACTCTGCTGCTTTGTCGCTTGGAGATGTTTCAAAGCGGATATCTAGCTTGTTATCCGTTTTGATTGGTGCAAATGACCAATTGTTATCCGCGCTTGGGCTCACTTGACCTTGCTCTTTACTTACGCGAGAGATGTAGTTTGCAAGAACAGTACGGTTCTCATCTGGTGCATCAAATGCGATGAAGTCTTCGCCAGTGCCTGGGAATTTAGCGCTGTATGCACGGTAGTTGTTGGTTGCAATCAGGAAGTCTTGCTTCATGTCGATTGGCTTACCTTGGTAAGTTAGGCCAACAATACGCTGTGAATCAGGGTTAACCACTTTACAGTTTGCATCGTATTTCGCAGGTTGAGTTACGTCGATTTGGTAATCAACACCATCGATAACATCGAAGTTGTAAGTGCGGAAGTTATCCCACTCGATCAATTGTTGTGGTGCTGTTGAGTTAACATCCACTTGGTTGAACTGACCTGCAGAACACTCAAGCCACTCTTTTACTTCGTGACCTGTTACCTTCATCGCAACTAGCGTGTTCGGGTAAAGGTATAAGTCAGCTGCGTTACGGAAGGTTAGTTGACCAGACTCAACCTCAGTGAAGTTTGCTGGGTCATTCTTACGGCCGCCGGCCTTGAATGGTGCAGCCGCTGAAAGTACTGGCGTACCATCTAGGTCAGGGTCACCTTGGATGAACTGTTCAACGTAATCTTTCTGTGCAAGGTTAACGATTTGAACTGTTGGATCGTCTTGTACTAGAGACAAGAAGCTGTACATCACATCGTCTGCTTTACCAATCGGTTGGTTAACAAACTCACGAGTACCAGCGTGGTCTTTTTCTAGTGCTGTTACGATGCCTTCATCAGCTGCAGCAAGCGATTTCTTCTCGATTTTGTCGTAGATAGGGCGTGCTTCTGATTGGCCTTTAACAACTTCCCACTTACCGTCTTTTTGTGCAAGTGTTAGATCCATAACACCAACGTGGCTACCCCAACGACCTGGCATTACTGCCGCAACGCCGTTCATTGTGCCCGTTTCGTTGTCGATGCCTTGAATGTCATCAAAACCTTTACCTGGGAAAACTGCGTGGGAGTGGCCGAATGCGATCGCATCGATGCCGTCTACTTCAGATAGGTAGAACGTTGAGTTCTCTTCGCCATTTTTGTATGGGTCCGTTGATACGCCTGAGTGAGGGATAGCAACGATAACTTCAGCGCCTTCCGCTTTCATTTGAGGCACTAACTCGTTAGCCGTCTCAATGATATCGCGAGCGATCACTTTACCTTCAAGGTTCTTCTTATCCCACGTCATGATTTGTGGTGGAACAAAACCGATGTAACCCACTTTTACTTCGTGCTCTACGCCAGCAGTATCTTCGAACGTGTGCGTCTTGATGATGTAAGGCGTGAAGTAGTGTTCTTTGGTTTCTGCGTCGTAAACGTTAGCACTGATGTACGGGAAATCAGCGTCGTTGATAGATTCTTCTAGGAACTCAAGACCGTAGTTGAATTCGTGGTTACCTAGGTTTGCAGCGTCGTAGTTTAGTTGGTTCATAGCTTTGTATGCAGGGTGAACTTCGCCCGCTTCGATGCCTTTGTCTGCCATGTAGTCACCCATTGGGCTACCTTGCAGCAAGTCACCGTTATCAACTAATACGCTGTTGGTTACTTCGCTTTGAGCTTCTTTTACTAGAGTTGCAGTACGTGCTAAGCCAATTTTTTTCGATGGCTTGTCTTTGTAGTAGTCGTAATCCATTAGGTTGGTATGGATATCCGTCGTTTCTACGACACGTAATTTAATCACTTCATCGGTATCTGGTGTTGTTGTGCAGCCTGCTAAAGTCAAACCAAGACCCGCAAGTACAGCCAATGACAAAGGTTTCATTGCAACTTTCATTTTGTAGCTCCAAAGTGGATAGTAGAAAATTCGTTGCGTAATGTAACAAAACCGAATGAAACAATGATTACAACGAATGTTAATTCGTGACTTAGATCGATTACTTTATGGTGTTCTGCAAGACGCCTCCCAAAGCTGCTCAATCGATGCGCAACTGATATCGATAATATTAGTCCATTCATTTCACCTGCTTATCGGTAAATTCAATCCCTTATCAGCTTTTCGAATAAAAAATGAAATTTTAGAATTTCCAGTAATATGAGAGGCTCGTCATAATGCCTATATCAAGGACGTATCAGGCAGATGAATAGCAAGGATAGCTCAAAACGAAGCTTCTGTTTTCTTCTAGTGCCAATACTCCCATTCACTCAAGTGGATGAGTTAAATCCCTTGCTTGGCAAGACCAAGTAATGAATTGCTCGTAACGCGAGCCTTAAAGGAAGCACTGAAATGGACCAAGAACGTTTAACCCACCTAAAACAGCTCGAAGCGGAAAGTATTCATATTATCCGTGAAGTAGCGGCTGAGTTTGATAACCCAGTGATGATGTACTCCATCGGAAAAGATTCTTCTGTGATGCTTCATTTAGCTCGCAAAGCGTTTTATCCAGGCAAAATTCCATTCCCGCTATTGCATGTAGATACGGATTGGAAATTCCGCGAGATGATTGAGTTTCGTGACCGTACGGCTAAAAAGTACGGCTTCGACCTTTTAGTACATAAGAACCCAGAAGGTATTGAGATGGGTTGTAGCCCATTTGTACATGGTTCTTCGAAGCACACTGACATCATGAAAACACAGGGCCTTAAGCAGGCGTTAAACAAGTATGGGTTCGATGCGGCTTTTGGTGGTGCGCGTCGTGATGAAGAAAAATCTCGTGCGAAAGAACGTGTTTACTCTTTCCGCGATAAGAACCATACGTGGGATCCAAAAAACCAGCGTCCAGAGCTTTGGCACACCTACAACGGTCAGGTTAATAAGGGCGAAAGCATTCGTGTCTTCCCGCTATCTAATTGGACTGAGCTCGATATCTGGCAATACATCTACCTAGAGAGTATCGATATTGTTCCACTTTACCTTTCTGATAAACGCCCAGTTGTTGAGCGTGATGGCATGCTGATCATGGTTGATGATGACCGTATGGAGCTGCAAGAAGGTGAAGTGATTGAAGAGAAAAGCGTTCGTTTTCGTACTTTAGGCTGTTACCCATTAACCGGAGCGGTTGAATCTGAGGCGAATACGCTAACGGGCATTATTGAAGAAATGCTGGTGGCGACGTCTAGTGAGCGTCAAGGCCGAGCGATTGACCATGATCAGTCTGGCTCTATGGAGCTGAAAAAGCGCCAAGGTTATTTCTAAGAATCTAAGGAAAGAAAAATGAATAGTGCAGTAGAAGCCGAATTGGCTGAACTAGGGATTGAAGGTTATCTAAGTCAGCATCAGCATAAATCTATGCTTAGATTTTTAACTTGTGGCTCGGTAGATGACGGTAAAAGTACGTTAATCGGTCGCTTGCTCCATGATACAAAACAGATTTATGAAGATCAGCTAGCAGCGGTTCACTCTGATAGCCAACGAGTGGGTACCACAGGTGAGAAGCCTGATTTAGCACTGCTTGTTGATGGCTTGCAGGCTGAGCGAGAGCAAGGGATTACGATCGATGTGGCTTATCGTTACTTCTCGACTCAAAAGCGTAAATTCATTATTGCTGATACCCCAGGGCATGAGCAGTACACGCGCAACATGGCAACCGGCGCTTCAACGTGTGATCTGGCTGTGATCTTGATTGATGCTCGTAAGGGCGTTCTGGATCAAACCCGTCGTCACTCGTTTATTTCTAACCTACTTGGTTTGAAGCATTTCATCGTCGCAGTCAACAAAATGGATCTGGTGGAGTACTCGCAAGATCGTTTTGAAGAGATTCGCGATCAGTATCTAGAGTTTGCAGAAAACCTAGAGGGTGAGACCAATATTCAAATTCTGCCTGTTTCCGCGCTTGAAGGCATTAACGTTGCAGCGCCAAGTAAAGAGCTTGCATGGTTCGAAGGCCCATCTCTATTAGAAGTACTAGAGAACGTCGACATTGACCAAAAACGCTCTGCGGGTGAATTCCGTTTCCCAGTGCAGTACGTCAATCGTCCTAACTTAGATTTCCGTGGCTTTGCCGGCACCGTGGCTTCTGGTCGTGTCAGCGTGGGTGATGAAATCAAGGCGTTGCCTTCAGGTAAAACCTCTAAGGTGGCAAGCATTGTGACTTTTGATGGTGAACTTGAATCGGCGCAAGCGGGCTTGGCAGTAACACTGACTCTTGAAGATGAAATCGATATCAGCCGTGGTGATTTGATTGTGCTGGAAAATGCTCAAATTGAATCAACTAACCATGTATTGGCTGACATCGTATGGATGACAGAGCAACCACTGCAACCGGGCAAAGCTTACGACATCAAAATCGCAGGCAAGAAAACCGTCGGTCAGGTTGAAACGGTTCGTCACCAGTATGACATCAACAACTTGTCGACTTACGCAGTTGATGAGTTACCACTGAATGGTATTGGCTTGTGTGAATGGTCATTGAACGAGACTGTCGCGTTGGATAAATACCGTGAGAGTGCTGATACCGGTGGTTTCATTGTTATCGACCGCCTGACTAACGTGACGGTGGGTGCTGGTTTGATTCGAGACCGTTTGGACTCTGTTGAACAGCAAGTCGGTAACTTCTCTGCATTTGAACTTGAGTTCAACGCATTGGTACGCAAGCACTTCCCTCATTGGGATGCCAAAGATCTAAGCCAATTACTGAAGTCATAAACGACTAAGTAACAGCTTATTGAATCAGGCGGAAACCCATCGTTTCCGCCATAAAGGACGGGTATATGTGGCAACAAGGATTTGTATTAGCGATTTTGCTCGGCATCATTACTTGCCTGCTCGTTACCCGTATTAAGCCAAGCTTTATCTTTGCTGGCGCGGCGTTTATTGCTTTTATGGCTGGCATGATCGATTTGTCGAGCTTAGCCAATAACTTCACTAACTCCTCGTTACTGACTTTAATTCTTCTTATCCTCGCATCAAGTGCGTTGGAGAAAACTCGCTTAATCAGTTGGGTTAGCCGTAATATCTCTGAAGGTAGGCTAGGTACCGTGGTTGCGAAGTTGGGTATTTCCACAGCGTTACTTTCTTCTTTTACTAATAACACGGCGGTGGTTGTTTCTTTGATCGGGGCGATCAAACGTAATCAACAACATGCGCCATCTAAACTGCTTATCCCTTTGTCATACGCTGCCATCTTAGGTGGAACCCTGACATTGATCGGCACCTCTACCAACTTGATCATCAATAGCTTTGTTGAAGATGCTGGACTGCCAAGCTTAAACTTTTTTACACCGACCTTGATCGGTTTAGCGGTGTTGGTCGGCGGTGTGTTGATCCTCATTCCTCTGAGCTACTTCTTACCCAGCTACGATGATGGTTCTCAAGACGATCTACCTTACTTTCTCGAGGCGCGAGTTGAGCCGGGTTCTCCTTTAGTTGGCCGCAGTGTCAGCGAGAATAACCTCAGAGCATTGAGAAAACTGTTCTTAGCGGAAGTGATTCGAGACGGTAAAACAACCGCGTCTATAGACCCTGACTTCATACTCCAAGCTCGTGATCGATTACTGTTTTGTGGTGATGTCGAGAGTGTTGCGACACTGCAAGAGATCCAAGGGCTAACTCTGTTTGGTCAGCACCACCTGAATGGCCAGAGCTTTGTTGAGGTCGTAGTCAGTTCATCGGCAAGCTTCTGTAATAAAACCCTCAAGACCAGCCAGTTTAGAGATCGCTTCGATGCGGTTGTGGTTGCCATTCGTCGTGGTCATGAACGCCTTGAAGGTGGCCTTGGAAACATCACATTAACCGCTGGCGATACCTTGATTTTGGTTCCAGGAAAACGTTTTGAAGAACAGCGTCAACAACACAATAAAGAGTTTGTGTTGATGAACGATCTAGACTCAAGCGCCAAGCTTGATGCCGATAAATCGACGTTTGTGTTGCTCGGCTTTGCCAGTGTGATTGGGTTATCGCTCGCTGAAGTCGTGCCGATTATTAAAGGGCTAGCGGGATTTTTATTATTGCTGGTGGCATTTGGTGTAGTACAACTTGGTGAGCTTCGCCGCCGTTTCCCCGTCGATATTGTCGTGATCGTTGGTTCGGCACTCTCTATTGCTCAACTGATGATTTCATCTGGGTTGTCTGAGCGAATGGGACTAATGTTTATGGAGGCCTTTAATGGCTGGGGCGTGTTTGGAGCGCTAGTCGCGACCTATTTCATGACGTTGGTCCTGACTGAGTTGGTGACCAACAATGCGGCAGCGGCACTCTCATTCCCCATTGGCTACAGTATGGCAGTAGGCTATGGCGTCGATCCAATGCCGTTCATCATGGCGGTTCTGTTTGGTGCCAGTGCCAGTTTTATTTCGCCATACGGCTACCAAACCAACTTACTTGTTTATAGCGTAGGTAATTACCACCTTACGGATTATCTGCGCATCGGCATCCCAATCTCGATTGTTTATTCGGGTTTGGTGCTGACCCTAATTCCTTATTTTTTCCCATTTTAATGCTGTTTATTTAAAGGACTAATTATGACCGCAGTACTCAAACCAAAAGATGAGAATGTTGTGTGGCATCAACACTCGATTGATAAAACATTTCGCTCTGATCTGAAATCACAAAAGCCAGCCGTGCTCTGGTTCACGGGATTATCTGGTTCTGGGAAGTCGACAGTCGCTGGAGCATTAGAAAATCGCTTGGCACAGCTTGGTTACCATACTTACTTATTGGATGGCGATAATGTGCGTCATGGGTTATGTAGCGACCTTGGCTTCTCTGAGCAGGATCGCCGAGAGAATATTCGTCGTATTGGTGAGCTCGCTAAATTGATGGCGGATGCGGGTTTGATCGTGTTGTCAGCGTTTATTTCCCCACATCAAGCTGAAAGACAGTTAGTGCGAGACTTGCTACCTGAAGGCGAGTTTTTAGAGGTGTTTGTGAACACGCCACTCGAGGTTTGTGAGCAGCGTGACCCTAAAGGCCTGTATAAGAAAGCACGAGCTGGAGAGATCCCGAATTTTACAGGCATTAGCTCAGTGTACGAAGCGCCTCAGAACCCTGAGATAGATTTACCTGCGGGTGAGAAGACACTCGATGAACTGGTGGAATTGTGTATTGATGCTTTAGAGAAGCGTAATATTTTAGCCAACTGAGATCGTTGGTATGACTAAGGCTACTCAGCTGTTTATCTGTTTATTCACGACCGATAAATAGTGCAGCCTTGGTTTACCGAGACAAGAAACCTATCCTCTAGATTCTCTTTATTCTTCTCAATATTCTTCACTTTTTACACCGTCTATTTTTTGCACCGTCGAGTGCCTAGACGGTGTAATTCACACTGCTTTTCACTTCTGTCTGTACCGTGAACTTCTGACTTAATAGAGCAATCAGTTGATCGTAATACTGCATGTTGGGTTTGTTGCCAAGTAAGGTGCACAGCTCATTACCTGTTGGACTGAATCGGTAATAAACCAGTTTAACCCCTTTTGAAATAGGCGCCAGTGACATGCTCTTACCTTGATAAGTTAGGTGTAGGGCTGGGTCGAAATCAATCTCTCCAGATTCTAATTCTGTTCCTAGAATAATCCCGAGTTCAATCAAGTGGAGCAAACTAGAGTAGGGCAGGTTGTGTCCACCAAGGTTGATGGTGTTGGTGGTGTCCCTTTTGCCAAAGCTGAAGATTCCAGCATGGGATTTAAAGCCGAGTAATAGTTTTCTGCTGTTATCACTACCAAAGCTACAACCCAGTGACGCGGCTCTTTGCAGGGTGAGCGCTTCTTTTGGTGTCATGTCTTTTAAGATCTGAAGCGCCTTCATCGACGTCGAGCCTGGGTTGGTGACTTCTCGTTTCAGTACTTGAGCCCATAGCCTTTGCATCGATGTATTGTGGATCTCTTGTGCCATATCGAAGAAACGGTATAGCCAGTCCTGATCAGGGTCTCCAGCTGCTTCATCCTTACATGAAGAGTGTGCCAACTTTAGAATCTGTTCTAGGTTCTTTTGGCGAAGCTCTCTACGTTTTTTCTCTCGTAATAGTGCCCGTTCGATAAGCGTACTCTCAGCTTTATCGTTTGGCTTTGTACTATGACTAATTAAGGAATCGAGGCCGAAGCTTTGTGCGATGTGCAGCATTCTGCTTGCACTGTCGGCAATATGAGGCTTTTTCTCATGCTTTTGCTGTGTATCGCTAGCATGCTCAATGATCACTGGCTGTTTAGTTTCTGACATAAGAGTACCGTTAGGAGACGACTCAATACCAATCGTAGTAAATAATTGCTCACCCTAGCTTGTTAAAACGCTCGATAACTGCGTTAGAATTTTTGATTGTAGAATAACTACTTATCAAAACTATTTATTGAAAAGAGCTTCCTTGTTCTCAAGCCTTTTTCCTACGCTATTTCTGAACACTTACTTATTGTGATTGGTATAACTGTCTAAAATGTAACTCTTTATCTTATTGGTGGCTAGATTTTGCGTGCAGAGTTGAAGGTTTCAACAAAATTTTACTTTTGCTAATGATAATAAAATGTTAAATTTGTTGTAATTCTCAAGGAGGAGTTATGAATCAAGTCAATGATAACAAGCTGAAGAAACAGCTTAGTATAGGGTTATTACTCGCTACCTATGTCGCTGTTCTAGCGTACTTATCTAATTACATCGCGTAATTTAGAATAAAATAATCGTTATTAAACTGTTATTGAATGATCTCACTCGTTCAGTGACGGCAGCTCATCCTTGAGCCACCCTTCTAATGACTACATGTCGTCATATTCTTCAATCGCAGTACCTTCAATAAGATAACCGGTTTGCGCCAAGTCATGGCTTATTGACTCAGTTTTCAGCGTACCCACTAAATAGATCACATCCCATAACTGCTGGATTGGTGCACCTTTAGGGAACTTCACGTAGATGATTTGGTTTGGTGGTGGCGGTGGCACGTGGATACATGCGCCAAAGTACGGTACCAGCAGAAACTCAGTGATCATGTTCTCATCGCCTTCCAATGGAATCACAAAGCCAGGAATTTTGACTGTGCTGCCATTCAGCTCTGGGCGAACAGCGCCAAGTGTCGATTGTTGAGGTTTGTCCATGCTGTCGTGGTTAACCATCGGCATGCCAAATGAGTCGAGTTGTGCTCGCTCTGATTCTGGAATCAAGTCAATCCAATCGAGTGTTAATACCGATTCGTCAGTCTGAGTGGTTTCAGCGTGAGCTGTGCTGATAAATGGGAACATAAGTAACCCAAGTATCAGTAGGAATTTGCGTTGCATCGTAGGTTCCTATTTTAGATTCGAATAGTCATGCCATCAGACAATGACTGACGGTAAGCCCTGAAAGCGGGAATAAAGCCGATAATGATTCCAGCAACTTGCACCAGCATAAGCAGTTTCCACTCATGAGGTGTGATTGCGGATATCGATATGTTGATACCATAACTTTGTTGCACAATAGGAGCAACTACTGCGATCAGGGCAAACAACACGGCAACACCCAATGTGATACCGAGGAAGGTTAGGGCACTTGCTTCACTGATCAGTAAACCAAACACATGACGAGGCCTTGCTCCCATCGCGCGCAGAATGGCCATCTCTCGACGTCTTTCTTGCAAGCTAGTGAGTAGACTACTCAGCATCCCTAACAGTCCCGCGATTACAACAAACCCTGAAACAATCAGTAGTGCTTGTTCTGCTACTGCCATCATTCCCCATAATTCGTGAAGCGCAATGCCTGGCATAATGGCGCTCAAAGGCTCTTGGCGGTAGTTATTGATTTCTCGTTGCAGTGCAAAGGTTTGGATCTTCGATTTAAGGCCAACCATCATCGCGGTAATCTGCTTCGGTTGGAAGTCACGTTGCTTTAGCGCTTCAGCATTCGGTGTGTGCCCGAGGTTAGCCCCCGATTCCCAACCAACGTGAATCGCTTCAATGGCCTCTAACGAAACATGCACCGTTTTATCTACTGGTGTGCCGGTTGGCGCGAGTATTCCTACAATGGTGAAGGGCAGGTTGTCGTGGCGACTGAAGGCGACATCACTGATACCGTGCGCCAGAATGATGTGATCACCAATCTTGTAATCTAACTTCTTCGCGACATCGGCACCAATCACGACATCAAATAGCTGATTGAACTCTTTGCCTTGCTGAAAAGTAAGTGGTTGCTTACTTCCATAGCGATAATTCTCGAAGTAGCTATGGTTCGTGCCCATTACGCGGAAGCCTTTATGTGAATCACCCAATGAGATTGGGATCGCCCACTTTACAGCGTTGTGCTGGCTAAATTCTTCATAGCTTTTCCAGTCGATGTTGTTGGTCGCATTACCGATTCTAAATACGGAATAAAGCAGCAGGTTTACCTGACCAGAGCGGCCACCGACGATAAGGTCAGTACCTGAAATCGTATTCGCAAAGCTGCTCTTAGCTTCGGTTCTTACACGTTCCACACCGAGTAATAGAATGACTGACACCGCCACAGTGAGAATAGTTAGAATGGCTGTGGCTTTACGGTTGAGTACGCTTTTTAAGGCTAAGTGAGTAATTACTTTCATACGACAACCTTAGCTTGGTTAACGGTTTTTAAATCTATGGTTCGAGTGAACAGTTTTTCTAATGTTGGATCGTGACTAACAAAGATCAGGGTAGAACCCGCCTGATTCGCTTGTTCTAGCAACAGTTCGATAAAGGCTTCTCGGTTGTCATGATCCAGAGCCGATGTCGGTTCGTCGGCAATAATGATTTTGGGTTGGCCGATCAAAGCACGAGCGGCAGCAACACGTTGTTGTTGACCAATACTCAACTCGGTAACGGGCTTGTCCATTAGAGCTTGAGGTAGCTTTAATCTGAGCAACAACTCTTGAGCGGTTGCTTGCAGGCTGTTCTGACTTTCAGTGACTTGCTGCTTACGAATCTTAGAAAACTGACAAGGAAGCGTCACGTTGTCGATGACTGACAAGTAAGGAAGCAGGTTAAATTGTTGGAATATATAACCAATATGATCGGCTCTGAATTTGTCTCTCTGGCGAGGTGTTAGCTGTGTGAAATCTTGGCCAAGGATAGATACTTCGCCTTGTTCAGCTTGGTTGATTCCGGTCAGTAACCCTAACAATGTTGATTTCCCGCAACCACTAGGCCCTTTGATGAAAAGGTGCTCTTGGGCTTGGATATGCAGTGAGGGGATCTCTAGCGTTGGGGGTAATTCAGGCTTCCAACGAAAGCTGATATTTTCGAGTTTGACCACAAGTGATGAACTGTCAAAAGACATATTAGCTCCAATAATTAAAGCGGTGTCTCTACTGGACAGTTATTAGAATAATAAATTCCCAGAGCACACCGATTTGTACAGCCAAGTAAGTGAATACTTACTTGGCTGCTTATCTACGTTTAATTCAATCTAATGCTAATTAGAATCGAAAACTAATACGATCTGCGTTAAGTACTTCTTGAATTTGAGCACTGTCAGTTAGCAGGTTCACAGTCATTGATTTTGTGTTGCTGAACTTAGAGAACCACTGAGTATTCACGGTATCCAGTTTTTCAATGTCAGAACATTGGTAGTGGTACTCGACAGTGAACTCACCGTGGCCGCCTTCTGAGTGGTCATGGCCTTCGTGGTCATCATGATCGTGCTCAGCATGGTCATGGCCTTTGTGGTCGTCATGATCGTGTTCCGCGTGGTCATGGTCTTTGTGGTCGTCATGATCGTGCTCAGCGTGGTCATGACCTTCGTGGTCGTCATGTTCGCCTTCAGCGTGGTCATGGCCTTCATGGTCATCTTCTAGGGTGTTCGTCACTGACTTGAACTTCAAAGTACAGCTTGCATTGTTGAAACCAAATAGTTCTTCTGGCTTGTTCAGTTGCGCAATCGCTTGTTCAAACACTTTCTTTTGCTCGGCAGTTTCTGGAGCATGTTCAAAGCCAACCACATCAGCGCCGGGAGCTGTTACTTCAACAAGCAGCTCTTGCCCATCTTGAGCGATGTTCACTTCAACTTTACCGTGCACGTGTGCTTCGTGAGAGCGGAATTCTTCGTTAGCTAGAACATTCGTTGAGACAGTCATGCCGATAACAACGGCTAAAATAGTAGGTTTCATGTTTTTTCCCTGAATAAAGGTTAATTAAAAAGTAGTGGTAATTAAGCGATATTTACAGGAGGTGAACGTGCTAAATAAGCGAAATACAGGCGCTGTAACGAAATTACTGACTCTGTAATAGTGGCTGTAAATTCTGAATGGAACTCTGGAACTTGTGGCAGTGAGTGCGCAGTAATGAACTGATTTATCGAAAACAGCTCACAGTGATGCGAAGTGTGGTGATCGGGGTCAATATCCACCATATGTGTTGCCGCTAACACGCTTAACATGAGCATCAGCCCAAGCAAGAAGCCTGTTTTGCGTTTCACATTGTTAGGTGTGTTTTGCCACATGAGTATGTTTAACCACAGAATTAAAAAAGGATACTGTTATAATATAACAATATCCTTTGGTCAGGTCTCGAAAAAGACGCGAATATCTTATTAAAGGCTCGCTTTAATCAACTCAATGACTTGAGTGACTTCTGATTCGTTTAATGCCCCTTCTTTAACAAACAAGATTTTACCTTGCTTGTCTTGAACGATAATCGCAGAGCTTTCTTCTTTTAAAGCCCATGATGACGCTACCGTGCCGTCTTCATCTAGCACCATAGAAGACCATGGAAATTCTTCTTTGCTACTTTCTGCTGACGATTTAACAAAAGACCCAGTACCCCAAATCGCATCATCTTGGTTGATGATAGTAGTGGTTTGGTAGCTGTCTTCTGAGAATTTCGATGCTGTAATTGCTGCCATCAGTGGTGCGTTGAGCTCTTTCGAGCTGCTACGGCCTGCAATAGCTTGAACGATGCGAACTTTACCTAGAAGATCATTGGTTGCCCAAGCTTGATATCCGGTATTTCCGTCGTTTAGTACGATTTCACCATAGTTGCTAACATCGACAGCAGGCAGAGTTGTACCTACAGATAGGTTGTGAGCATTGGCGAAGAGTGGAGAGGCTGCGGCTAAAAAAGCCAGTAGAGTTTTGTTTTTCATTATATTTTTGTTCCGCTTATTGGTTTGCTCTGGAAGTATAATATGAAATTTGAAAAATGCCTCTTTAACTTTTTTATCGTACGACGTAGAAATAAGTTGCAGGCTTGTTACCAAAAGGTATAATGCATCAATATCGAGATGAACAATAGATTATCTTGCTGTTTGCTAAAGGAATTAGCGATTGAATGTGCTTTGAATACGTTAGTGTTTAGGTGCGTGACTGTAGTACTCAAATGGAATTGAGGTTGTATTATGTTAAGAAAATTTTCTACTTACCGTCCACATCAGGTGGCACGTTTCGTTAAAGTCCTATTCAAAGGCCAGTTTGCTATTGAGGGTATCGGAGAGTTTCGCTTCGACCAAGGCAAAGTGCTTCTTCCTGAAGTTTCAGACAAACAAAAGCTCACTATTTTTAAAGAAGTTAACGGCACTATTGCTGCGCTGCCGGTGTAACTGACTGTTATAGATTTGCATTGCGTCACATAGATTTCCAATGAAAAAGGGCTTCCTAGCGGAAGCCCTTTTTTAATGGATGTTGTTCTAGTTTGTATGCCTAACACACATTATTGCGGAGGGAAGCAGACACCCGTACCGCCCAACCCACAGTAACCGTTAGGATTTTTGGCTAGGTATTGTTGGTGGTAGGTTTCTGCGAAAAAATATTTTCCAGCAGGTAGAACTTCCGTCGTGATCTCGTTGCCTAATGATTCAGTCATTGCTCGTTGATATTCACGTTTAGAGTGCTCGGCGACGGCTTGTTGCTGTTCGCTGAATGTGTATATCGCGGAACGGTACTGAGTCCCTAAGTCGTTGCCTTGGCGCATCCCTTGGGTGGGGTTATGGCGCTCCCAAAAGGTCTCAAGTATTCGAGCTAAAGATGTTTGTTCGCTATCAAAAATGACACGAACGACTTCGGTATGACCGGTTTGTCCGCTGCATACCTGCTCATAAGTGGGATTGACTGTGTATCCACCAGCGTAGCCAACGGATGTGGAAATAACACCATCAAGTTGCCAAAACAAACGCTCAGCTCCCCAAAAGCATCCCATACCAAGTAGGACTTCTTGTTGGGAACCCATAGGAGCATCGAGCAAGTCAGTTTGATTGACAAAATGGCGCTCAGTGATTCGGATTGGGTCTGAATTTCCCGGTAATGCGGTTGCTGCGGAAACCAGTTGTTGTTTGTTTAGCATGTTATATTCCTTTTCGCATACGTTTACCGCGTAAGTTAACATTAGATCCAGGTTTATATTAACTGTAGGTTCATATTAACGGCTGGTTCATATTGATTAAGTCTTTAAATTAGACCGTGTTATTCCAAGATTTATTACAGACTCAATGTCTTTTTAGCGGTATTATTTCTTTTCATTTATTAACGTATTGATAACTTCTTCACCAATTAAGCATGATAAGAAAAACTTTACCAGTTCTGATTGGCACTCTATTGTCATCGACGCTCGCTTTCGCTGATGTTTCCCTTGAAATTAAAGGGCTTAATGGAGCGCTTGAGGATAATGTTGATGCTTATCTGAGTGCGATTCCTGAAGAAGAGTACTCGGTTTCATTAAGGTTCCAATCTCGCTTGGAGTCTATGATAAAAGAAGCCCTGAATGCGTTAGGTTACTACCACCCTAATATCACATTTTCTCACCCCGAAGATGATACCGAAATGACAGTTACGGTTGAGCCGGGAGAGCCTGTTGTTATTTATACTTCAGATATCATTCTGACTGGTGAAGCCAAAGATGATCCTGACTTTTTGGCTTTAATAGCTAAGAGTAAGTTGTCTAAAGGTTCGGTTCTGAATCATGGCAATTATGATTCTTTGAAATCATCGATCCGCAACCTTGGATTAGCGAAAGGCTACTTCGATGGTGCGTATGATCTTAGCAAGCTAGAAGTCGCTCCTGAATTAAACCGCGCTTATGTCCGCCTTCATTATAACAGTGGTATACGCTACCACTTTGGCACAACCACAGTGACGGGCAGTCAAATTGAAGATGACAAAGTTCAATCTCTTAAGCCGTTTGAAGATGGCGAACCTTACTCAATTACCAAAGTTGGCGAGTACAACCAAAACTTGTCGAATACAGATTGGTTCTCTTCGGTATTTGTTGAGCCAGATTTAAGTCAATTAGGCGAAGGTCGCGAAATCCCGATGAAGGTCAGCCTTGCACCGCAAGCTCGTAACCAAATCGAAACGGGTATCGGTGTGTCAACAGACCTTGGCGTGAAAGGTACCCTCAAATGGAAAAAACCTTGGGTTAATGACAGAGGCCATAGCTTCAATAGTAGCTTGTCGATTTCTAAGCCGGAGCAGACGATTACTGCAGCTTATAAAATTCCATTGGATGACGTACTTAATGACTACTATCAAGTTAAGTACGGTATGAAAAATTTGGATAATCGTGATACCAAGAGTTTGGAGTCGAACCTCGCTTTAGAAAGATATTGGCGCCTAGATAACGGCTGGCAACGTACGGTGTTCATTCGATACTTGGTCGAAAACTATGAACAAGGTTTACAAGATGACTTGGCACAGTTTGTTTTGCCGGGTTTCTCTTTCTCACGAACTCGAACACGAGGTGGTTCGATGCCGATGTGGGGCGATAAACAAACCATTATGTTTGAAGCGGCTGATGATACCTTGTTATCTGAAACTAAGGTTGTTCGTTTTCAAGGCCAAACCGCTTGGATTCGAAGCATTGGCGATAACCACCGAGGCCTAACTCGGCTGCAATTTGGCGGTAACTTTGCCGACGAGTTTGAGAAGCTGTCTCCCTCTCTAAGATTCTTTGCCGGTGGTGATAACAGTATTCGTGGTTATGGCTATGAGTCGATCTCTCCGCGCGATGAAAGTGGCGCTCTAACGGGTGCAAAATTTATCGCAACCAGTTCGTTTGAATACCAATACCGCTTGGTTGGAAACTGGTGGGGCGCTGCATTCTACGATATTGGTGATGCATTTAATGACAAGCCAGAGTGGAAGCACGGCACCGGTGTCGGGGTGCGTTGGGCGTCCCCCGTTGGTCCAGTGAGTCTAGATTTTGCTTGGGGCCTAGATGCGAAGAAAGGCGATGAGTTCCAACTGCACTTTAGTTTAGGACCTGAATTATGATCAAAGTGATGGGCAAGTGCCTGAAATGGACGTCGATCTCATTGACGTCTATTTTGCTATTGTTGATAGCCCTGCTCGGTTTTGTTTTGTTCACCAATCCAGGGTTGAACACCGTGTTGTGGGGCGCTGAAAAAGCATTACCACAACTTAAAGTGGAAAGTACTAAAGGAGCCCTGTTCCCAAGCTTTACGCTTAATAATGTTCAGTTTAAAGATGACAGCCTGCATATCGACACCAAGGTTCAAAAGCTGAACTTGGCTATTAACCCTCGTTGTTTGCTTGATCCTAAGCTGTGTGTTGATCGTTTAGCGATTCAAGGGTTGGACTTCGCATTTACTGAACTGCCTCCCCCCTCTACAGAAGAAGTAGAACCGACTCCGCCCCTAACATCAGTGAAAACACCATTACCAATAGTGATCAATCGCATCGCTTTATCTGATATCAAACTGAATATCTTGGGTCATGAAATCGAATGGGGTCTGTTCTCAACGGCTCTGAGCATGCAGGGAGAAACGCTGACGGTATCGCCAACCTTGTTCAATGACCTAAAAATTAAGCTTGCTGAATCGACAGAAGAACCGCAAACAGAAACGGTAGAACCAGAGGCTGCCACTAAAACGGCTATCGAGTTACCTGAAGTCTTAATTCCTTTGCAGGTTGTACTTGAGCGTTTTGATCTTAACCGTTTCACCTTAGAACAAGAAACACCAATCGTTGTTAATCACCTTGGACTAGAGGCACGCGCGGGTAAACACACGGTTGATGTTTCAACTCTCGAACTCGATATGCCACAAGTAAGCGCAAATCTAACGACGAAGGTTGAGCTTAAAGGTGATTACCCGTTAGAGCTGTCTTTGGATGCGTTAGTGAAAGAAACCGACCTTGCTGGGCAGAAGCTATCCCTGAAAGCGCAAGGTAGCGTAGCTAAACTAAACCTAGATTCCGAGTTTTCTGAATTGATTGAGGCAAAGCTGTCTGGGGATATTCAACCCTTAGAGCCAACTCTACCATTTGACCTTCTTTTAGAGGGCGGACAAGCGCAGTGGCCTCTTACCGGAAAAAGCGATTACCAAGCGACAATTGAGAAATTCAAAGCTAATGGCTCACTAGATAGTTTCAATGTTCTACTTAAAGGTGGGGCCGATGGTAAGGAAATCCCTGAGTTATCAATCGATCTACAGGGTAAAGGCACCACGGAACAGATTGAGCTCGAGCGTCTAAAGCTCAACACGCTAGGCGGTGAACTTAACGGTGTCGTTAAAGCGAATTGGAAGAGTCTCGTTAACTGGCAAGCTGACGTGACACTTAAAGACATTCAGCCGGGCCTGCAATGGCCAGAAGCCGAGGGTAACATTAGCGGAAGCATCGTCACCTCGGGTGAGTTGACGGAAGCGGGCGGCTGGGCGATTGAATTGCCTAAGTTGGATATTGAAGGGATCTTACGAGAATATCCTCTCGATATCGAAGGTCAGTTGTCAGCGTCGGATCGCAGCGCGAACGGTGAACCAAAGCTGAAAACCAGCGGTTTGAGCTTGGCTCATGGTGTTAACTCGATTAAGGCACAGGGGCAACTTGATAAGCAGTGGGACATGGGCGTTGAGATCTTCTTCCCTGAGCTTGCAAAAAGTAGTCCTGAGCTGAAAGGTAGAGTGATCGGTAGCATCCAACTTAGCGGCCCAACGAAAGAGCCTGAAGTCGATCTTGCTTTAAATGTTGATAAGGTCGATTGGAATAACGAAGCAACACTCGAATCCTTGTCGCTTAATGGCTCTTTGGTTCCTCTGCCATTACCTGAAGCCCAAGCCGATCTTGTACTCAAAGCCAAGAACTTAACCTATCAAGATCAAAACGTGGAAAGTATTGATCTCACGGTGAGTGGTGGTGAGAAGAAACACACAGTGACACTTGATGTGATATCCGACATCGTGTCGACAAGTTTGGCGATCTCTGGAGAGTTGATTCAAAAGCCTTCTATTATTTGGGATGGGTCGTTAGACCGCGTCAAAATAACCACTCAGCAAGGTCCTTGGGTATTAGATCAACCTGTCGCGATAAAGGCGGATGTCGATAAACAGTTTGCCGATGTTCAAGCGCACTGTTGGAAGCAATCTGGTTCGAGTGTGTGTTTGGATGAAGACGTTCGTGTCGGTAAATCGGGTGAGGCCAAGGTGGCCATCAATCAATTCGATTTCGAGCAGATTAAAGCCTTTGTGCCTAAAGAGACGCAATTGCAGGGCTTAGTCAATGCGACCGCTCATGCTAAGTGGTCTGAACAAGGTGAGCCTGAGGTTACGGTAAGCGTTGATATGCCGAAAGGTCAGGTTGTTCAACAAGTTGGTGAGCCAATTACACTGGGTTGGGAAAGTATTGCATTGAATGCCCAGCTGAAAGATAACAAATTGGATGCCGATTTTAAGCTGGATGTTTCCGACAATGGTGACCTGTCTGGTACGGTGTCGTTACCGGATATTCTTGCCGAAGACAAAATGGTCGATGCTGCAATTAAGCTGACCACGTTCCACCTCGATTTCTTACAACCAATCCTAGGTGAGTACAGCCTGTTGAAAGCCGACCTTGAGAGTGATCTTCAAGTTAAAGGCTCTTTGATGCATCCTCAAGTCTTTGGTCAGTTCTCGGTTGATGGTATTCAAGTCAAAGGCGACGTTACGCCTGTTGATGTGAAAGATGGCCGTATCGATCTCGACTTTGATGGTTATAGTGCAAAGCTTGATGCGAATGTAGAAACACCTGACGGTCACCTTGATATTGAGGGAACCGGAGATTGGCAAGATCTTAAAGCATGGCACTCTAACGTTAGAGTTTTTGCCGATGAGTTGATGGTTGATATCCCGCCGATGGTCAAGGTTAAGGTCGTACCTGATATGACTATTGATGTCACGCCCGAGCTGGCAAAAATTACCGGTGACATAGCACTACCATGGGGACGAATTGTGGTAGAAGACTTACCACCGTCAGCGGTTGGTGTGTCTTCCGATCAGGTGATATTGAACAAAGATCTTGAGCCTGAAAGTGAAGATACGATCCCATTCAATGTGATGACCAATATTAATATCTCCATTGGTGATGACTTTAAATTGTCTGCCTTCGGTCTTGAAGGCGACTTGGTTGGTAAGCTCAATGTAGCTCAAAAAGACCAAGGTCCATTCATCACTGGTGAAGTGAATATCGTCGATGGTACTTACCAATCATTCGGGCAAGACCTCTTGATCGAAGAGGGTAAAATTCTAATGAATGGTCCACCGGATCAACCATATGTAGCCATCAATGCGATTCGTAACCCTGATAATACTCAGGATGATGTGACCGCAGGTATTCGAGTTACAGGTCCTGCGACCGAGCCGACCATCGAGATTTACTCTGATCCAGCGATGCCACAAGCGAACGCGCTGTCTTATATTCTGCGTGGCCAAGATATCGATGGTGAGTCGAGCGGTTCGATGACAACAACCTTGATCGGTTTGAGTTTAGCGAAGAGTGGTAAGGTTGTTGGCGAAATCGGCGAAGCCTTTGGTGTACAAGATTTACAACTGGATACAGCAGGCTCTGGGGATGACTCTCAGGTCACGGTAAGCGGCTATATTCTCCCAGGTTTACAGGTGAAATATGGTGTGGGTATCTTTAACTCGTTAGGCGAGTTTACCGTTCGTTATCGATTGATGCAGGATCTCTACGTTGAGGCAGTATCGGGTCTAGACAGTGCTGTGGATCTTCTCTATCAATTTGAATTTGAGTAACACTTTGAGCGGTGATTGATTAGCGGAGGACGAATGCTAGGGAGTGAGTATGCAGCACCTCGTTTTTGTTTATGGGACATTGAGAAAAGACCAATCGAACCACCACTATTTAAAACAGTGTGAGTGTTTAGGAAGGTTTGACACACCTGAGGAATACGCACTTTTTGATTTAGTTGCGTATCCGGCGATGATTTTAGGAAAGAAAAGTGTCGCTGGCGAGGTCTATATCATTAACGACGAAATTTTGGAGTCGCTCGATCGGCTAGAAGATGTTCCTGTTGAGTATCGTCGCGAGCAAATAGAGACTATATTTGGATTAGCATGGGTATATTTGTATCAGCTTGATCTAACAGCTAATAAAGAAATACTTTCGGGTGACTGGTGTAAGCGGGACAACCCGCTATAGTGAATGAACTACTGGAAGCATTCTGACGTAATAGCTAAAAGTCTCAATGTACGAGCTAGTCTTTTCCATCAGGAGGAAATTATGAAATATATATTATTGGTGCTATCAGTAATGCTATTTGGTTGTGCGCAAACCCCGCCACCAACATCAATGAATACGACCGATTGGCAGAGCTTTGGCGAAGAAATGGCGCTAAAAGGGAAAACCAAACAGACTGAAGCAAGTTTGGCAGAAGCTGCGTCTTCACCATCTATTGATGCCGATTTGTATGCGGCTTACGATCAAGGTTATGAAGTTGGTAAAACTCAGTATTGTTCTCAAAACCCAAGAGCGTTAGGGCGTCGAGGTGAGACTTATCTTGGGATTTGCGATGACGTTGATAAATGGTTCCGTTTCAACTTTGAACGGGGTGCTGAATCAAAGTATAGCGTTCAATAGTTCGGTGATTGTTTAATTCAGCGAACAACAAAAAGCCAGCATATAAATGCTGGCTTTTTTAATGACGTTATTTTGAGAAATAAACGAGAGGATTAGTCTCGGTTAAGCTCAAGAAACTCTTCTACTTTGCGAACCATGTCTGTTGAGCCAACAAAGAAAGGTACACGTTGGTGTAACTCAGTTGGTTTGATGTCCATGATACGTTGAGCACCGTCTGAAGCGATACCACCTGCTTGTTCCATAAGGAAAGCAATTGGGTTGCACTCGTAAAGCAAACGCAGTTTACCTTGAGGGTGGCTTTGTGTGCTTGGGTATAAGTAGATGCCGCCTTTCAGCAGGTTACGGTGGAAATCTGATACTAGAGAACCAATGTAACGAGAAGTGTAAGGGCGGTTATCACTTGGCTCATCTTCTTGGCAGTACTTGATGTACTTTTTAACACCGGTAGGGAAGCGGAAGTAGTTACCTTCGTTGATCGAGTAGATCTTACCTTCATCAGGGATCATCATGTTTTCATGAGATAGACAGAAGGTACCCAGTGATGGGTCGTAGGTGAAACCATTGACGCCAGCGCCTGTTGTGTAAACAAGCATGGTTGAAGAACCGTAAATTACGTAACCAGCTGCAACTTGTTTGTGTCCAGGTTGTAGGAAATCTTCTTGTGTTGGTGGGGTACCAATCGGTGACACTCGGCGGTAGATAGAGAAAATCGTACCAACCGATACATTCACATCGATGTTTGAAGAACCATCAAGTGGATCCATCAGAACAACGTATTTTGCGTTTTTGTTGAGCTCTTTATTGAAGGCAACAGCTTCGTCTTCTTCTTCACTTGCTACGCCACAAACTTGGTCACGAGCTTCTAGAGCCGCTTTAAATTTGTCGTTCGCGTAAAGGTCTAGCTTTTGTTGCTCTTCACCTTGAACGTTGTCTGTACCAACAGCGCCAGTAATGTCGACAAGACCTGCTTTGTTGATTTCACGGTTAACAATTTTTGCAGCAAGACGAATTGATGACAAAAGGGATGATAGATCACCACTTGCATGGGGAAAGTCACTTTGTTTTGCAACAATGAACTCACCAAGGGTGCGCATCTCAGACATGTTATTTCCTTAAACTTCTCTCAATATTAGGGGGGATTTGAGCACTGTAGATTAGGCCTCTTGAGTGGGCTTTATTCATCTAGACGCTTACCTAAATTCTAAAGGTTAGATCTTTTTAATGGTAATGAACTAAGCGACACAGATCTCACTTACTATGTCGACTAAATTTGTTTTGCATTGCTGCTCGCTTTTAATCGCCATTTAATGATAATGAGTGCAAGTAGTTTGATTTAGACATGGCTCATTTAGCCAAGCGTTTGGAAGCAATATATGCATATTCACATCTTAGGAATTTGTGGCACCTTCATGGGTGGTGCCGCGGTATTGGCTCGTCAATTAGGTCACAAGGTTACGGGTAGTGACGCGAATGTTTACCCTCCAATGAGCACTTTGTTGGAATCACAAGGGATTGAAATTATTGAAGGGTTCGACCCTAGTCAATTAGAGCCAAGGCCTGATCTCGTGGTTATCGGTAATGCGATGAGCCGTGGTAACCCGTGTGTTGAGTATGTATTGGATAATAACCTTAGATACACATCAGGCCCGCAATGGTTGCAAGAATTTCTACTGCATGACCGTTGGGTTCTTGCGGTCTCAGGAACGCATGGCAAGACTACTACATCAAGCATGTTGGCTTGGATCTTGGAAGACTGTGGCTATGCACCGGGCTTCTTAGTTGGCGGTGTGTTGGGTAACTTTGGTATCTCTGCTCGCCTTGGTGAAAGCATGTTCTTCGTGGTTGAAGCCGACGAATACGACAGTGCTTTTTTCGATAAACGATCTAAGTTCGTTCATTACCACCCAAGAACCTTGGTCATGAATAATCTTGAGTTCGATCATGCGGATATCTTTGACGATCTTGAAGCGATCAAGCGACAGTTCCATCATTTGGTTCGAACTGTGCCAAGTAATGGTCGTATTTTCTCACCGAAGCAAGATACGGCTATTGAAGATGTTCTATCTCGTGGGTGTTGGAGTGAGACTGAATCGAGCGGCGAACTTGGCGATTGGGATGCCAAGAAACTGGTTAAAGATGGCTCTAAATTTGAGGTCTATTTCCAAGACGAATGTGTTGGAACCGTAGACTGGGATTTGGTTGGCGATCATAACGTAAGTAATGCCTTGATGGCGATTGCGGCGGCAAGACATGTCGGTGTGACACCCGACTTAGGATGTGAATCACTGGCGACTTTCATTAATACCAAGCGTCGCTTAGAGTTTAAAGGCGAAGTGGCAGGTGTTTCTGTCTATGACGATTTTGCTCATCATCCTACAGCGATTGAACTTACTCTGGGTGGCTTACGTAATAAGGTCGATACGAAAAAAATCATTGCTGTTTTAGAGCCTCGTTCTGCCACCATGAAGCGTGGTGTGCATAAAGAAACCTTGGCTGATTCGCTCAAACAGGCGGATTCTACCTACTTATTCCAACCGGAGAACATTGATTGGTCTGTACAAGATGTTGCCGATGCGTGCCATCAACCCGCACATGTAAGTGATGACATGGATGCATTCGTTGCTAGAATTGTCTCAGAGGCACAAGCGGGCGACCAAATCTTAGTAATGAGTAATGGTGGCTTTGGTGGTATTCACCAGAAATTGTTGGATGCGTTGGCACTCAAAGCCTAACGGCATCCACGACCTTATATTTTGAAGTAATTGAGAACATGACAAAACACGATAAAGCTATAACCCTCGCTTTCACTGGCGCATCAGGTGCGCCTTATGGCCTGCGTTTACTTGAATGCCTTTTGGCGGCGGATTATCAGGTCTATTTACTGATATCGTCGGCTGCGCGAGTGGTGTTGGCGACCGAGCATGAACTTAAGTTACCTGCAGGGCCCGATGCAGCGAAACAAGCTTTGGTTAAACACCTTGGGTGTGACCCCGAAAAGCTGGTGGTGTGTGGCAAAGATGATTGGTTCTCTCCGGTTGCCTCTGGCTCAGCAGCGCCGAAGCAGATGGTCGTTTGCCCATGTTCAGCGGGAAGCTTGGCTTCAATTGCTCATGGCTTATCGGATAACCTGATTGAGCGTGCTGCAGATGTGGTCATGAAAGAACGAGGCCAGCTGTTGTTGGTGGTTCGTGAGACGCCATTCTCGACGCTGCACTTGGAGAACATGCATAAGCTATCGACTATGGGCGTGACGATCATGCCTGCCGCTCCGGGTTTTTATCATCAACCTAAGTCGATTGAAGATCTGGTCGATTTTATGGTGGCGCGCATTTTGGATCATCTTGGCATCGAGCAAGGTTTAGTGCCACGTTGGGGTTACGATCAACGTAATTGATCCAAACTTGATAGCTTATTGTTAAAATTCGAATTACAATTCTGAACACTCATCGGGGAGCAAACCATTCAAATAATGAATGCGAGCTGAGATCAAGCAAGTGCTTGGGACCCGTAAACCTGAACCAGATAATGCTGGCGTAGGAATTGAGTTAGGAATAACTTCTACCGTTCTCCTCCCTCAAACCTGTGCCGCTCAGACCATGGAGAGCGTCCAGTGAAATTCACATTAACAACTCTTGCTGTTACTACAGCCATCTCTTTTTCTGCCTTTGCTGCAGACAATACCCTAACGGTTTATACCTATGATTCTTTTGCTGCGGATTGGGGCCCTCGTCCTGCCGTTGAAAAAGCATTTGAAGAAAAGTGTGGCTGCGATGTGAACTTTGTCGCGCTAGAAGATGGCGTGTCTATTCTGAACCGCTTGCGTCTTGAAGGTGGGAACAGCAAAGCAGATATCGTGTTAGGTTTAGATAACAATCTGATGGCTGAAGCGAAAGCGACGGGCTTATTAGCTAAGCACAGTGTTGATACGTCATCAGTAACGCTTCCTAATGGTTGGAACGACAGCACTTTTGTACCCTATGACTTTGGCTACTTTGCTTTTGTTTACAACAAAGAGAAGTTGGCAAACCCGCCTAAGAGCTTGAAAGAACTGGTTGAGCAGCGTGATGACCTTAAGGTTATCTACCAAGACCCACGTACATCAACGCCGGGTCAAGGCATGATGTTATGGATGAAGTCAGTATACGGTGATGAAGCGACAGCAGCTTGGAAGAAGCTCGCTCAGAAAACGGTTACTGTGACTAAAGGTTGGTCTGAAGCTTACTCTATGTTCTTAAAGGGTGAGTCGGACTTAGTCTTGTCTTACACGACTTCTCCGGCTTACCACATCATTGCAGAAAGTGATTCTAAGTACGCAGCAGCAAGCTTTGAAGAAGGCCATTACACTCAAGTGGAAGTGGCAGCGAAAGTTAAAGGCAGCAAGAACGAAAAGCTTGCCGATGAGTTTATGGCGTTTATCCTAAGTGATGAATTCCAATCTGCGATGCCAACGGGCAACTGGATGTACCCAGTGACGGATATCGAGCTACCAAAAGGGTTTGATCTGTTAACAGTACCGCAGAAAGCTCTGAGTTTTACGCCTGAAGAAATCGCTGCTAAGCGTAAGCCTTGGATTCGTGAATGGCAGAGTGCACTTACTTTTTAAAAGATTAGCTCTCTAGCTTAACTTTCTAAAGATGAGTTTCCTAAAATTCAGCTTTCTAACTTTCTGTATTTAAAGGTTCGTTCGATATACTTTGAGCGAACTAATTACGGTAAAAAATCAATTTATGATAAAGAAAACACCTAAGGTCGGGATCTGGGTTGCGATACTCATTACCGCCTTTGTGGTTTCAGCAGTTGGGGCATTGCTTAGCAATGCCCCTTCTCTTGATATCAGCCAAGTATGGTCCGATCCTTACTATTGGCATGTAACGAAATTCAGTTTTTATCAAGCGACACTCTCAACTGTGCTGAGTGTTGGCTTTGCTATACCTATTGCTCATGCTTTGTGTCGCAGGCAATTTTTTGGGCGAGCTCTGTTGTTAAGGCTGTTCGCGTCGACCTTGGTTCTGCCTGTGTTAGTCGGTGTGTTTGGTTTGCTTGCTATTTATGGCAACAGTGGTTGGTTAGCTAAATTTCTGGCGAACTTCGATATTGAATTACCATTCTCCATCTATGGATTGAATGGCATTTTACTCGCACATGTCTTCTTTAATCTGCCCTATGCCAGTCGTTTACTTTTACAAGCTTTAGATACCGTGCCTGCCGAGCAACATAAGCTGTGTGCTCATTTGGGTATGAGTCATTGGAATAAATTTAAATGGGTCGAATGGCCGCGATTGAGACAACAACTGCCTCATGTGTGTGGCTTAGTCTTCATGTTGTGCTTTACTAGCTTTGCTACCGTGATGGCGCTAGGTGGAGGTCCGAAATCGACCACTATCGAACTCGCTATTTATCAAGCGATTAAATTCGACTTTGACTTACAGGCTGGTGCCTTGCTCGCGATATGGCAAATGCTGCTGTGTGGTGTATTAGCGGTGAGTATTCAGCGCTTGTCTAAGCCTATCTCCGTGACAGCCAGTCAGCTGTCGGAAGAGAAATATTTGGTTAAGGACAGCTGGTGGTCAAAAGCTTGGGATAGCTTTTGGATCATAGTAGTCTCAATGCTGGTATTGCCGCCATTAGCCATGGTTATCGTCAGTGGTATTAACTCACAAGCACTGACTGTGCTCAGCAGCGAACCGTTTTGGGCTGCACTAATGACCTCAGTTAAAGTTGCGTCCTTAGCAAGTGTTATTGCTGTCGGTATTGGTATTGCGATACTGCTGACCAGTCGTGCATGGCGTTTGCAGAACAAGAACTTTAGAGCCGATAAAATCGAGCTGATTGGTACCATTATCTTAGTGACGCCTGGATTAGTGATCAGTACGGGACTCTTCTTATTACTGCGTTCATTTACCGATGTATTTAGCTTAGCTTTCTTTATTGTGATTGCAGTAAATAGCTTAATGGCACTGCCTTATGTGATTAAAACCTTAGCCCAACCTATGTTGCATTTATCTCAACAGTATCAATACGTGTGTGCAAGCTTGGGAATGACAGGTCTCACACGTTTTAGGTTGGTGGAGTGGCGCGCATTACGTCAACCAATGGCGCAAGCCTTTTCTATTAGTTTCATGCTGGCGATGGGTGACTTAAGCGCGATTGCCTTGTTTGGTAGCCAAGATTTTAGAACGCTGCCTTTGTATCTATTCCAATTGTTAGGCAGCTATCAAATGGAAGCTGCGGCGGTGGTTTCTGTGAGTTTACTGCTGCTGAGTGTGGGCAGTTTTAGCTTAATAGAATTTTTATTTACTCGAAGTTCAAAGCCCAATGCTAAAGAGTTAAGGAACCGATGATGTTAGTGATGAAAGAGGTGGACTACCACTATCACCGAGAGTTGTTTCGCTTTGATTTTCAAGCTGAGCAGGGCGACATTGTCGCGTTGATGGGGCCGAGTGGCGCTGGTAAATCAACGTTGTTGGCGCTAGTCGCGGGATTCATAGAGCCTACATCGGGTGAGATATCAGTGGCAGGACAATCGCTTATTGGTAAAGAGGCACATCAACGCCCATTGGCTATGCTGTTCCAAGAACACAATCTTTTTGCCCATCTCACCGTACGTGAAAATATTGGTTTAGGGCTGCATCCAGGATTAAAGCTTACGGCAACCCAAAAGCTCAAAGTTGAGCAAGCAGCCGCACAAGTAGGTGTTGCAGAGTATTTAGATAGATTGCCTGAGCATTTATCGGGTGGCCAGCGCCAGCGTGTCGCGTTAGCCCGCTGTTTTGTTCAGCCTCATGATATCTGGTTGCTTGATGAACCTTTCTCTGCGCTTGATCCTTTGCTGCGCGAGGAGATGCTTAGCTTAGTGAAGCGATTAGCGGCAGAGCGAAATATTACGGTATTGATGGTGACTCACCATTTAGGTGATGCACGTAGTATCGCGAATAAGTTTATTTTTGTGGCGCTAGGTAAGGTGTTGGTTGAAGACTCGATAGAGGTTTTGACCGCTACTCATCCACAGCAAGAATTAAGCTCGTTTGTTAAAGCGGGTGAGTGACGACTGAGTATTGCTCTTGATGGCTTTTGATATTGAGTAAGTCGAAAACAAAAAGACCTAGCATGTGCTAGGTCTTTTATTATCTTTCTGAGCAAAGGGAGACGAAGATTAGTCGCCTTGCTTTAGCTCTTTTAAGATTTGGAAGATCTCGCGAGAAGACTTCGCTGGCTTGTTCGCTGATTTCTCTTTGTTAGCTTGGCGAGCTAGCTGACGAAGACGTTGACGGTCTGCTTCAGGGTACATTTCCATAACGTCAGAAATGGCAGCATCACCTTCTGCAACAACGCGGTCACGCAGTTGTTCTAGTTTGTGCAGTTCAACTGTTGCTTGAGAGTGTTTGTTGCGAATTTTATCTAAAGCCGCTTGAATTGGCTCTGGATCTACATTGCGCATTACTTTACCAATGTATTGAAGCTGACGGCGCTTTGCTTCATTTTTAAAGCGTTGTGCATCTTTAATCGCTTGTGCCAGGTCTTCAGACAAAGGGAACTTATCAAGAATAGAAGGCTTTAGTTCAACAAGCTCTTCTCCCAGCTTTTGCAGGGCATCCATGTCCGTTTTCATTTCTGTCTTACTTACCCAGATGATTTCTTCTTCTGGTTCCCATGGGGCTTTTTGGTTTTTGCGAGCCATCTTTTCTGCCTATGTCACTATCTCAAACGAATATATTGCCTATTTTAGCAAGAATCTTGGGGAGAAAGCGAAATTCTTGTTATCCTACGTAATATTGACCTAAAAAATTAGAATAGATATGGATGTAAAACAGCAAGTCGCCCAGCAAAGAGTTGAGCTAGAAGCCGCAGTAGCTAAAGCGTTGGATATGGCATCAGTGAGTGCAGACGCAGCTGAGGTCGCTATTACTAAGTCAACGGGTTTAAGTGTTTCAACACGTATGTGTGAAGTGGAAAACGTTGAATTTAATAGTGATGGTGCTCTAGGTATTACTGTTTACCGCGGCCAGAAAAAAGGCAGCGCATCTACATCTGATCTGAGTGAAAAGGCAATTGCTCAAACAGTCGCGGCTGCGCTTGATATCGCTCAGTACACTTCTGAAGACCCATTTGCAGGTCCTGCCGCAAAAGAATACATGGTAAAAGAAATTCCAGATTTGGATCTTTTCCACCCTGATGAACCAAACCCTGACTATGCCGCTGAGATTGCGATTGCTGCTGAGAAGCAAGCGCTAGCTTATAGCGACAAGATCAAACAAAGTGATGGTGCAAGCTACGACAGTCACTATGGTGTTAAGGTTTATGGTAACAGCCATGGCTTACTAGCAAGCTACGCCTCAAGCCGCCATAGCACGAGCTGCTGTGTGATTGGACAAGGCGCTAATGGTGAAATGGAACGTGACTACAGCTATACCGTTGCACGTCATCGTGATGAGCTATGGGCGCCTGAGCGTGTTGGTCAAGAAGCGGCAGAAAAAACCATCAGCCGATTGGATGCTAAAAAGCTACCAACAGGCCAATATCCAATTATGTTCGCGAACGATGTCGCTACAGGTCTAATTGGCCACCTTGTGATGGCAATTAGCGGTGGTAATCTTTACCGTAAGTCTTCGTTCTTACTGGATCATCTAGGTCAGAAAATCTTGCCAGATTGGTTCAATATCTCTGAGCGTCCGCATATCTTACGTGGTTTGGCTTCAAGCCCATTCGATAGCGAAGGTGTGTTCACTCAAGATCGTGAAATCATCACCGACGGTGTGTTAGCAACTTACCTGCTAACGAGCTACGCCGCACGTAAAATGGATATGACGCCAACAGGTCATGCGGGTGGTATTCATAACTGGTTCGTTAAATCGACCGGTCAAAACTTTGAGCAGATGCTAAAAGAGTTAGGCACAGGCTTCCTTGTGACTGAAGTGATGGGTCAAGGCGTTAATACCGTGACAGGTGATTATTCTCGTGGTGCTGCAGGTTTCTGGGTTGAGAACGGAGAGATCCAATACCCAGTATCGGAAGTGACGATCGCAGGCAATCTAAAAGATATGTTCACTCAGATTGTAGCGGTAGGTAACGACGTTGAAACTCGTTCACAAATTCAAACCGGTTCTATCTTGCTTGAATCGATGAAAGTCGCGGGTGAGTAATTTACTTAATTTGTTGTAGTTTAAACATGAGACTTAAACCTGAAGCGTAAATCTGACCTATTAAAAAGGGAGCCTCTGGCTCCCTTTTTGTATTCAGCATCCCATCTTAGAATAGGCTATCTGTTTATTCACACTAGATAAGCATGAGTTAGATAAGAATGGTGGCTAGGCCTAAGAATACCGATAGGCCAATCACATCGGTTACTGTGGTCAGAGCCATACCGCCTGCAAGGGCAGGGTCGATATTCATCTTCTTCAGCATCACAGGAATGGTTACACCGGCGATACCCGCGACAATCAAGTTTGTCATCATCGCTGCTGAGATGATGCCTCCCAAGATCCAATTGCCTTTCCAAGCAACCACTATGCCGCCAATGATAACGGCCCATAGAATGCCGTTAAGGAAGCCGATAGAGGCTTCTTTGAGTAGCAGTTCGCGTTTGTTACTGTCACCAATGTGACCAAGCGCTAAACCACGAATCACTAGAGCGACGGTTTGGTTACCTGCAACCCCACCCATGGACGGTACGATAGTCATCAAAACAGCAATCGCGGCCATCTCATTCAGTGTCGCCTCAAACATGTTAGACACAGACGCTGCCGCGAGTGCTGCCAAAACGTTTGCGCCTAGCCATACACTACGACGACGAGCAGATTTGACGACCGGTGCGAAGGTATCTTCGTCATCGTCCATACCCGCCATACTCATCATTGAGTGTTCGGCATCTTCACGGATAACATCAACCACATCATCGATCGTGATACGACCGACAAGGTGTTGATTTACATCGACAACAGGAGCTGACACCCAGTTACGACGTTCGAACAGGCTGGCGATATCAGAGGCACTGGTTTCAACTGCGATCGCTTCGTCGGCATCTTCCATCACTTCTGAAACAGACACATCAGGCTGAGTCGTAATCAGTGTGCTGAGCGATAGGTTACCAATGAGGCGTTCGTCGTCATCGATAACATACAATGCATCGGTAGCGTCAGGTAATTCACCACGCATACGTAAATAACGCAGTACGACCTCAACATCGACATCACCACGTATCGTGATTACGTCGGTGTTCATTAACGCACCCGCTGAATCTTCTGGGTACGATAGTGCGGTTTCAACTAAAGCACGATCAACGGAGTCCATTTGAGAAAGGACTTCGCGAGAAACATCGTCAGGTAGGCTTCGAAGTACGTACGCGACGTCATCGGTTTCCATGCCTTCTGTTGCTTCTGCCAAGGTCTCTGGTGCCATTTTCGACACAAGAGCATCTTTGACGTCTTCGTTTAGTTCATCAAGAATTTCACCGTAGTCTTCAGGGTCGGTGAGTTGCCAGAGTACGTCACGACTTTTGCGAGGGGAGGCTTCTAAAAGGTGTGCAATATCCTCAGGTTCCATATCCTGAAGTTGTCGGCGTACGTGAACAAATCGGCCGTTTTCTAGGGCTTCGCTGACTTCTTGGAGGGTTTGGTGAGCTTGGTCGAATTCTAATTGCTCTGCCATATTTTCCTCCTATCTCATTATTCTAACAATGCTTGGAATAGTAACTTAATTCTGGGGCTTATTTAAATCATTAACTTAGGTAGAACTAAGAATTAATATTGGTTGATGCGTGGTTTGAGTTCTAGATGTTGTGAGTGAAGCGTTTTTGCTACTCGCCTTCATCAAACCGGTCTTCAATTAGGTGACAAACGGCATCAAGCGCTTGCTGTGAATCGGTGCCTGCGGCTTGGATGGTGATGTGTTGCCCTTGCGCCGACTCCAGCATAAGTAGCCCCATCACACTGTCTGCTGTTGCCGTTTTATCTTCTTCACTATGGATAGTGATGGTTGCATCAAAGCTTTGTGCAAGCTCAACCAATTTTACGGCTGCTCTAGCGTGAAGACCCAAGCGATTTTGGATCAGTACAGTTCGAGTTAATTCCATGGTTAGCCCTGTTGGTGCTTCTCTAGGGAGGCGTGTCTGATTTGAACTTGATGGCCAAGTTGTTCGAAGTATTCACCAATTTTCTGAGTTAGGTAAACCGAGCGGTGTTTACCGCCAGTACAACCAATCGCGACCGTTAGATAACTGCGATTATTCTTCTCTAACATTGGCAACCACTGCTCAACAAAGCCTTGAATTTGCTGCTTGAGTTCAAGAACTTCTGAATGTTTTTCAAGAAAAGAGTGAATGGGTGCATCAAGACCCGTTAATGGTCGCAGTGCGGGTTCCCAGTGAGGATTCGGCAAAAAGCGAACATCAAACACATAGTCAGCATCACTTGGTAGGCCGTATTTGAAACCGAAAGATTGAAAGACAATGATCAGCTCTTGCTTCTCTTTACCTTCAACTTTAAATCGAACCTTTTCGCTCAATTCATAGAGGTTGCAGTCACTGCTGTCAATCACAATGCTGGCTTGCTCTGCGAGAGGTGTTAGGAGTGTCTTTTCTAAATCAATCGCTTGCTCAAGAGATAACTTTTCCTGACCGATCGACAAAGGATGGATTCTGCGTGTTTCGCTGTAGCGTTTGAGTAGCGTTTGCTTACTTGCGTCTAGGAACAAAACGTTCACATCAATATCAGTGGCGGCTTCTAGTTGTTCTAGTGTCTCTGTAACTAACTGCGGTTCTTTCGGTAGGTTGCGAATATCAATGCTAACAGCGACGTTTTGATTGATCTCGCGTACTGATTCGACGAAGTCGCTTAGCAGGTTTACTGGAAGATTATCAACACAGTAATACCCCAAGTCTTCAAGGACTCGTAACGCAACACTTTTACCGGCCCCAGATTGGCCACTCACAACGATTAATCGCATGTTATTGCTCGCAAGTTGGCACTTGGATCATGATGTCGTAAAGCTCTTGATCGCTTTGAGCATTACGCAACTTTTTAAGAGTCTGCTTGTCGTTAAGTCGTTCTGCCATACATGAAAGGGTTTTTAGATGTTCCTTGCACTGTTCACTTGGAACAAGCAGGGCAAATAGTAGGTCGACAGGACGATTATCAATCGCATCAAATTCGATTGGGTCTTGGCATTGTAGTAATACAGCTATCGCTTTATCACTGACATTCATACGAGCATGAGGAATAGCGATACCATTACCAATACCAGTACTGCCCATTTTTTCACGGCTCAACATGCACTCAAACAGTTCTGTTGAATCTTGACCGCAGCTTTCTGCAGCCATCTGACTGATGAGCTCAAGGGCTCTTTTTTTGCTTGTGCATTGGACTGCACTTTTGGTGCAGTCCAATGAAAGTACTTCGCTTAATTGCATGTTAGTGACTACTTAGCTTTTCTTTGTGCTTGTTGAGTTGGCGGACGAGTTTATCAACCAATGAATCAATCGCGGCATACATGCTTTCATCAGTTGCTGTCGCATGGATTTCCCCCTGATTTATATGCAGGGTAGCTTCCGCGATTTGATTGATTTTCTCAACTTTTAAAACAACCTGAACGCTATTGATATGATCAAAGAAGCGCTCAAGTTTGTCGAATTTAGTGCGAACATAGTCTTGCATTGAATCGGTAAGATCAACGTGATGGCCTTGAATATTGATTTGCATAGACTTTCCTTTTCAGTTGGTTGCCAGGTTATAACTAAATTAATAGTTAACTAAATTAGCTTATAGCAGGCGTTTACGCTGACTCGATGGGGCAATGCCCAGAGACTCACGGTATTTCGCTATGGTACGTCTAGCTACCTGAATTCCTTGGTCAGCCAGTAAAGCAGCAATCTTACTGTCACTGAGAGGCTTAGCGGTATTTTCCGCTGCGACAAGCTTCTTAATCAGTGCGCGAATTGCTGTAGATGAACATTCACCGCCATTGTCAGTGCTGACATGGCTTGAGAAAAAGTATTTGAGTTCGAAGATGCCACGTGGCGTGTGCATGAATTTTTGAGTCGTCACACGAGAGATCGTGGATTCGTGCATATCAACGGCTAACGCAACATCATTCAGAACCATTGGCTTCATCGCTTCTTCGCCATGTTCGAAGAAATCACGCTGATGTTCAACAATGCATCGCGCAACTTTGAGTAGCGTCTCATTTCGGCTTTCTAAGCTTTTGATTAGCCATTTTGCTTCTTGCAAATTTGAGCGAATGAATTGGTTGTCTGCGCTGCTGCCCTTACTACCAAGAGCGGCATATTGCTGATTTACTTTTAGCTTAGGGACACTATCAGGGTTAATGGTGACTAACCACTTTCCAAGATCTTTGAACACCGTTACGTCAGGAACCACATATTCAGTTTCGTCCGGTGTAATCTTACTGCCAGGTCGAGGATCCAATTGCTGAATCAACTGCAGAACTTCACGTAGTTCCGCTTCTTTCAGCTTGGTTTCTTTGATGACTAATTTGTAATCGCGGTTACCGAGTTGGTCGATGTGGCTCGTAAGTACTAACTTAGCTTCGTTAAGCCAAGGGGTATCCTGGGGAAAGGTTGCCAGTTGTAGTAACAAGCAATCTTGTAGGTTCACTGAACCGACACCCAGCGGGTCAAACTGCTGAACTCGTTTGCGGACGGCTTCAATCTCATCAAGCTCTACTTCTTCGCTATCGAAGTTTTCAAGGATATCTTCACAAGATACTGTGAGGTAGCCATAGTCATCAATTGCATCAATCAGCGCGAAAGCAATGCTTCGGTCAGTTTCAGAGAATGGTGTTAGGTCGAGTTGCCAAAGTAGGTAATCGTGTAGGCTTTGAGTCGTTTCGCCTTGATAAACAGGCATGTCGTCATCAATCGCAATACCAGTGTTACCTGTGTTGGCGCTGTAGACGTCTTCCCAAGTTGTGTCGATTTCTAGTTCGTTGCCAATTTCTGATTTTTCGATTAAGTCTGAACTATCAGGTAAATCTTGCTCTGTGGCTTCAACTGTTTCTTTCTCGTCACTGCTAGGTTTCTCTTCCGATGTAGGCGTATCTTCATTGCCTTCTTCGACATCGAGTAGTGGATTAGATTCAAGTGCTTCTTGAATCTCTTGCTGCAAATCTAAAGTAGACAATTGCAACAAACGAATCGCTTGCTGCAATTGAGGAGTCATTGCTAACTGTTGGCCTAGCTTAAGTTGTAATGAGGGTTTCATTCAGTGTGACTTACCTAGTTATTATTCTTAGAACTCTCGATACTCTCTATATAATCATAGACGGAATTGTTCGCCTAGATAAACTTGTTTAACTTGTTCGTTATTGAGAACATCTTCAGGAGTACCCTCAGCGATCAGGTGTCCTTGGCTTACGATGTAAGCTTTTTCACACACATCTAATGTTTCACGAACGTTGTGATCGGTAATCAAAACGCCCAAGCCGCGATCACGTAGGTGAACAATGATTTTCTTGATATCGATAACTGAGATCGGGTCAACACCGGCAAACGGTTCATCCAGCAGAATGAATTGCGGGTTTGCTGCTAGAGCTCGAGCAATCTCCACACGACGACGCTCACCACCTGACAGAGCCATACCATTACTGGTGCGGATATGTTGGATGTGGAACTCTTCTAGAAGGTCTTCCAGCTTATCTTGGCGCTGTTCGTTAGTCATCTCATCACGGGTTTGTAAAACGGCCATGATGTTGTTCTCAACAGACAATTTACGGAAAATCGATGCTTCTTGCGGTAGGTAACCGATACCAAGACGAGAACGACTGTGCATTGGCAAGATACTGATGTCACGGTCGTCAATGCTGATAGTTCCTTCATCACGCGCAACCAGGCCAACTATCATATAGAAAGAGGTCGTTTTCCCCGCACCGTTAGGGCCAAGCAGACCAACGATCTGGCCTGACTCTACCTGCAAGCTTACATCGGTAACAACTTTGCGCTTGCTGTAGGTTTTCGCTAGGTTTTTTGCTTTAAGAACAGCCATCGTTACTTATTCACTTCCGTTGGTTGTAAAACCGTTGACACTCGTTTGTTTTCACCACTGTCAGCGACTAATTTTTGAGAGCCGATCTGGTAGGTGATCTTAGAGCCACGAATGATGCTGCCATCTTGAGATAGCATTGCATTCTTAGTCATGATCAATTTGTCGGCAACAAGCTGGTAATGTAAGTCATCAGCTTCACCGTAGAGTGTCTTCCCGTCGTCAGTCAGTTGAGAGAAGGTCGCTGGCTTACCGAAGCCTTGAATTTCTTCAATCTCACCGTTTACGGCGTTGCGGGTAACAATAACCTTATCGGCATTGATATTGATGCTGCCTTGCTTAAGGTTTACATCACCAAGGAAAGTCACTTGGTTACTTTTCATATCCAATTGCTGGCTGTCTGAGTCAATGTATACAGGTTGCTCGCTATCCGAAGAAAGGGCATAGACATTAGGCGCCGCAAGGGTCAAAGCGAATAAACTAAGGTGTAAGAGTTTCATATCTACCTTGAACAGAATTAAAGAGGGTTGCATTGTTGGTACCGAAGTTACCTTTCATTGCTTGTCCCTCAGTTTCAAAAAATGTACCGATCATATGGACCGGAGTCTCTGAATAAAAATCTCGGCTAGGCAGCTCAACAACCATTTTATCTGTGGTCATTGTATCGAAGCTGGCTTCTGGCAACAGGTTCTTTGCCACGACGTTGTCATAAAACGTGACAACTTGATTCTCATCCATAATCGCGCGATCAGCGGTGACTTGCCATTCAATCGTGTGCCCTTCTCGGAATACCGAAAGAACCGGGTTTTGAAAGTGCGTATCGCCAACCACTGAGTAGTGCTCTAAATACGTCGATTCAACCTGATAGCTACGAATACCGCTTTCGTCATAGCTAATGTTGTTTAGACTTTTGCCACTAAACGCGGGCAGCTCCAAATTTGGAGCCACTTGTATCGTTGATGTTTGCTCTTTGTCGTACAAGTAATAGGTCGACCAAGAGGCAATAAATATTAGTATTAAATAGATAATACGAGTAAAACTCATATGCTTAAACCTTTATGCACGTCGAGTTCATTTCTTGCTTGTAAAATAAGGTCGCAAACTTCACGTACCGCACCGTGACCACCGTTAATGGTTGTCACGTAATTTGCACGCTTTGCAAGTAGTGGATGACCATCTGCAACACATACTTTCAAGCCAACTTTTTCCATCACAGGCCAGTCGATCAGATCGTCTCCGATGTAGCCCGTATTTTCAGGATTTACAGAAAGCTTATCGCAAATATCTTGGTATGCCTTAACTTTATCATCCTGACCTTGGTAAATAAGCTTAATACCGAGAGCGGTCATTCGATTCTCAACAATTTGAGATTTACGGCCAGTGATGATCGCGATTTCGATACCGGCGTTCATCAGTGACTTAATGCCATAGCCATCACGAGTGTGGAAGGTTTTCAGTTCTTCACCGTTGTTGCCCATGTAGATGCGACCATCTGAGAATACGCCATCGACATCGCAAATAAGCAATTTAATCTCTTTCGCTACGGCAAACACTTCTGAATCTACCGTGCCGTATAGAGTTTCGACTGTCTGTGTCATTACATTACTCCTGCTTTCAGTAAGTCATGCATGTTTAACGCTCCGACTAGTTTGCCTTCATGGCACAGCATTAGGCCATTGATGCTCTTAGCTTGCATCAAGTTCAAACCCTCAACCGCGAGCATGTTTGGTTCTGCTACCGTCGGATTTAGCGTCATCACGTCGCCGATCTGCGTATCATGGATATCGATGCGCTTGTCTAGGATACGGCGCAAATCACCATCAGTAAAAATACCTGCCATTAGACCGTCTTCACCTACGACTGCCGTCATCCCCAAGCCTTTTTGAGATATCTCCAAAAGAGCGTCTCGTACCAATGCTTCCGGTGCTACCACTGGGAGTGCATCGCCCGTATGCATGATATCTTCAAGCTTCAATAATAGTTGTCGACCCAAAGCGCCGCCAGGGTGGGACAAAGCAAAATCTTGCGCAGTAAAGCCTCTGGCTTGTAAAAGTGCGACGGCTAATGCATCACCCATCACCAAGGTTGCCGTGGTACTGGTTGTTGGTGCAAGCCCTAATGGGCACGCTTCTTCTGGCACTGATATTTGTAAATGAATATCAGACAAAGTCGCCATGTTTGATGCTGGCTTACCTGTCATGCTGATAATCTTGATGTTCAAACGCTTCAATACCGGGAATAAGCTTAGGATTTCACCTGATTCGCCAGAGTTGGATATTGCTATCACAACATCGCCAGCCCCGATCATTCCTAAGTCACCGTGCGCAGCCTCCCCGGGGTGTACGAAGAAAGCGGATGTCCCAGTACTTGCTAGTGTTGCTGCTATTTTTTTGCCGATGTGGCCAGATTTTCCCATGCCCATCACAACCACTTTTCCTTTGTTGTTCAGGATAAGGTCGCAAGCTTTGCAAAAGTCATCATTAAAATATTGGTCCAATTGAGTAAGACCTGCAACTTCGGTTTCCAAAACTTGCTTTGCAACACTGCGATAATCGAATGACTGAGACATTAAATACTCCAAGTACGGGAAGTTAAATCAATAATTAAGCTGACATGTTCATAAGTAGGTAAGCTTGGTAGGCCACGAATGTCACTATTAACACACCGCCTTCAATACGATTCACACTACGTGATTTACCTAGTGCCATTACAACAAGAAGTAGCGATACACCTAGCATTACCCAGAAGTCACGACCCATCGCAAACTCGCTCAAGACTGAAGGGTTGAGGATGCCAGGGATACCCATAACAGCAAGGATGTTGAATACGTTCGAGCCAATGATATTACCCACGGCCATATCATCCTCCCCCTTCATTACGCCAGCAAGTGATGCTGCTAGCTCAGGCAGGCTTGTACCAACGGCAATAATGGTTAAACCAATCACAAGGTCGCTCATGCCAAAGAACTTCGCGATAACAACGGCGTTATCAACCAACATGTTGGCAGCTAGAGGCAGTATTATCAGACCAACTACCACCCACATTGCGGCTTTAGGGTTGCTCACGCCTTCAGGAACTTCAGATTCTTGTTCTTCAAGGAAGGCATCGCCGTTCTTTTTCTCACTGCGGCTGATTTGCAGCATCGCGAATAAGAATGCGGCAAAAAGAACAAACAACAATACGCCTTCGTAGAACCCTAAATGGTTGTCCCACAGCAAAGCGCCCGCTAGTAGAGTGACACCAATCATCAATGGTAGTTCACGGCGAATCACACCAGAGCTAATTGATAGCGGTTTGATAAGCGCTGTAATACCCAAAATCAGTGCGATGTTAGCGATGTTTGAACCGAGAACGTTACCTACAGCTGTATCTGTTTTTCCATCAAGAGCAGCTGTTGCTGAAACCATCATTTCAGGAGCCGAAGACCCCATTGCTAGAATCGTCATACCGATAACTAATGGTGATATACCAAAGTTGCGAGCAAGAGCAGCAGCGCCGTAAACCAGCTTATCTGCACTCCACACCAAAAAACCTAGACCGATAATAAGAAACGCAATCGCTTCAAGCATGATGATTCCTAAAAAATTAATAAAAAACGGAGAATTAACCGCTAATTTTGACCTGTTGCTAGATAAAAGGGAAGTCACTCGGCAAATTAATTACCAGTTAGCAGGCAAGAAAGAGAGCTCAATAGATAATTTTCTAATGCTTTCAAATCCCTGCATAGATTCCTGTTTAATATGAATTAATTGAACAGTGCTTTTAATTCTAAAGTAGACTCATTATTATTGCAGCCATAATTGGCGTATTTTAAAGCAAGGAAACAACAAAAATATGTTGAACACTGAGCTTGTGAAAGTTAAGAACCTCAGCTTCTCACGCGGTGAGCGCGTTATCTTTGATGACATCAGTTTAGAGGTACCTCAAGGCAAAATAACCGCAATCATGGGCCCGTCAGGGATCGGTAAAACGACCTTGCTGCGTTTGATTGGCGGACAATTACCGCCAGATGAGGGCGAAATTTGGTTTGATGGCGACAATATCCCTGCATTATCACGTCGTAAGCTATATCAAGCCCGCAAGAAAATGAGCATGCTTTTCCAATCTGGTGCACTTTTTACTGATCTTAATGTCTTTGATAATGTGGCGTTTCCGCTGCGAGAGCACACTGAACTTAATGAAAAATTCATTCGTACCATCGTATTACTTAAGCTTGAAGCGGTAGGGTTACGAGGTGCTGCACAATTGATGCCGAGTGAATTGTCTGGTGGGATGGCGAGACGTGCTGCGTTGGCTCGTGCGATCGCATTGGATCCTGAACTCATCATGTACGATGAACCATTTGTTGGCCAAGACCCGATCACTATGGGCGTCTTGGTTGAGCTGATCCGTAATCTCAATCAAGCTTTGGGCTTAACCTCTATTGTCGTTTCTCACGATGTGCCTGAGGTGATGAGTATTGCCGATTGGGTTTATCTGATGGCTGATGGAAAAATCATTGCTGCCGGTGCGCCTGATGAGTTGTACAACAACAGCGATCCGAGAGTGCAGCAATTTTTGCAAGGTGACGCGGATGGCCCTGTGCCGTTTAGATTTCCTGCGAAGAGCTTAAAAGAGGATTTGTTTTAATATGATTGTTAAAGCTATTGCGGGTGTCGGTAAGCGAACACTTGCGATCTGTGAGTCATTTGGTCGAGCAAGCCTGATGTTATTTGGCGCTTTGTTTGGTATCCCGAAACTAAAGAATTTCCCTTTATTCGTTAAACAACTTTATAGCGTTGGTGTTCAGTCATTAGCTATCATTTTAGTTTCGGGTTTGTTTATTGGCATGGTGCTCAGCCTGCAAGGCTATGTCGTGTTAATCGACTACGGTGCTGAAGGTAACCTTGGTCAAATGGTCGCGCTTTCACTGTTACGTGAGTTGGGCCCAGTGGTGACTGCGTTATTGTTTGCAGGCCGCGCAGGTTCAGCATTAACGGCTGAGATCGGCTTAATGAAAGCAACCGAACAGATCTCTAGCCTTGAAATGATGGCCGTCGATCCTCTCAAACGCATTATTGCGCCACGCCTTTGGGCCGGGCTTATCTCAATGCCACTGCTCGCGATGATCTTTATGGCGGTCGGGATTTGGGGGGCTCAGTTAGTTGGTGTTGATTGGAAGGGCATTGACCACGGTAGTTTCTGGTCAGCGATGCAGTCTTCCGTTGAGCTAGGTCGAGATATTGGTAACAGCACGATCAAATGTATGGTCTTTGCTATCACAGTAACTTGGATCGCACTTTTTAATGGTTATGATGCGGTACCGACCTCAGAAGGTATTAGTCAGGCAACCACACGCACTGTAGTGCACTCTTCTCTAGCGGTATTAGGGCTAGATTTTGTTCTTACCGCATTGATGTTTGGGAATTAATCATGCAACAAACTCGAAAATTAGAATTATGGGTCGGCACCTTTGTTATTGTCGGAATTTGCGCAATCTTAATCATGATCTTTCAAGTTGCTGACGTAAAAGGCTTAGGTTCGAACCATACTTACAATCTAAAAGCGACCTTTGACAACATTGGTAGCCTAAAAGTTCGCTCTCCAGTGAAGGTGGGTGGCGTCGTTGTCGGTCGAGTTAAAAGTATTGAGCTTGATACCGAGAGTTACCTTCCTGTCGTTGAATTATCTATTGATGCGAAGTACTCACAATTTCCAGATACCTCTAGTGCTCAAATCTTAACGTCTGGCTTAATCGGTGAGCAGTACATCAGTCTGGTTCCTGGCTTCATTTTTGATGATGAAGAGATGTTGGTTGATGGTGATTCTATTGAAGACACCAAGTCAGCATTAGTACTAGAAGATTTGATTGGCCAAGTGCTGTATAGCGTTGGTGGCTCTGATGACAGCGAAGCTAAGGAGTAAGATGATGTTGAAAACTATTAGTCATTTAAAAGATATTAGTCATTTAAAAGCCATCGGTTACTTGAAATCAATGTTTATGGTAGCAATGGCTTCACTTATTTCTGCTCAAGTTTTTGCTGCAGAATCGATTGATCGCACTCAGCCTTATCAGATGATGACGCAAGTTGCTGAAGTGGCATTTGATCGTTTAAAGAGTGAGCAAGAGAATATCCAGCAAGATCCTGAGTTATTGAAGGTCATTGTGGAAGAAGAGTTGATGCCCTATGTTAATGCTCAATATGCGGCTCTTAAACTGCTAGGTCCAAACTTGAAAGGCGCGGATAGAAAAGACGTGGGCGTGTTTATCGATGCGTTCCGTAAATACCTTGTTTCTTCTTACGCTCAAGTACTGACTCAGTACACAGATCAGACGATTGAATTTGGTCCAGAACCAAAAATCAAAGCAGATAGCCGTATTACCAGTATTAAGGTTAGTATCATAGATACGCCGCGACCAAACATTAAGCTTGAATTTAAGCTACGCAAAGACAGGAAGTCGGGCGAGTGGAAGGCGTTTGATATGGTTGCTGAAGGTATTAGCCTATTATCGAGCAAGCAATCAGAGTGGAATACTAAAATTCGTCAAGAAGGCATTTTACAAGTTGCTGATGAATTAGAGAAACTTGCAGCACAACCGATTCGTTTTGAGAGTAATAAATAATGAGCCACTCTCAATGGCAAGCACTAAGCTCTAAAGAGTATCAGCTGCTCGGTGACATAGACCGAGACAGTGTCCCTGCAATCTGGCGTATATTGGAAAAGTGGCAAACGACGGAATCGAGCGTTGAAATTGACCTTAGCCATATAAATCGAGTCGATTCAGCAGGAATGGTGATGCTAATTCACTTATTAGAGCATGCAAAAAATCAAAACTGTCATATAATGCTCAGTTTCGTGCCAGAACAATTACGAACGTTGTTCCAATTGAGCAATATCCAGCCAATGATGGCAGAACACATAAAAAATTAGGCAGGAGCTATTTGTGGACAGCACAAAAGTACAAGAATTATTAGCAGCGGCACTGAACCTTCAGGAGATTTTCGTGAAGGGTGAAGGCAGTCATTACGAAGTTGTTGCGGTTGATGCATGTTTTGACGGCATGAATCGAGTTAAGAAGCAGCAACTAATCTACGGCCCACTAATGGAATACATTCAACGCAATGACATCCATGCTCTTTCTATTAAGGCTTTCACGCCAGAAGAGTGGGAACGTGATAAGAAACTGATGTCACTTTAAGGTTTATGATGGAAAAGTTTCGAGTTATTGGATCGGATAAGCCGTTAAGCGGTGAAGTGACGATCTCAGGCGCAAAAAATGCAGCGCTACCTATTTTATTCGCCTCAATCCTTGCTGAAGAGCCGGTTGAAGTGAGTAATGTTCCTCACCTACGTGACATCGATACTACGATGGAACTACTTAAGCGTTTAGGCGCAAAAGTATCACGTAACGGTAGTGTTCATGTTGATGGCAGCGAGATTAATGAATTTTGTGCGCCTTATGATTTAGTAAAAACAATGCGTGCTTCTATTTGGGCTTTAGGTCCTCTAGTCGCTCGTTTTGGTGAAGGCCAAGTGTCCCTTCCTGGTGGTTGTGCAATTGGCGCTCGACCTGTTGATTTACATATCCATGGCCTAGAGCAACTAGGTGCGACCATTAAGTTGGAAGATGGTTATGTAAAAGCAAGTGTTGACGGCCGTTTGAAAGGCGCGCACATCGTGATGGATAAAGTAAGTGTGGGTGCCACCATTACTATCATGTGTGCAGCAACGCTAGCGGAAGGTACAACTGTATTAGATAACTCAGCGCGTGAGCCTGAGATTGTTGATACGGCTGATTTCCTAAACAAACTAGGTGCTAAGATTTCTGGCGCAGGTACAGACACGATTACTATCGAAGGCGTTGAACGTCTTGGTGGTGGTCATCACTCTGTGGTTGCTGACCGTATCGAAACGGGTACGTTCCTTGTTGCTGCTGCTGTTTCTGGCGGTAAAGTGGTTTGTCGCAACACCAACGCTCATCTTCTTGAAGCTGCATTAGCGAAGCTTGAAGAAGCGGGTGCGAAGGTTGAAACGGGCGAAGACTGGATCAGCCTTGATATGACAGATCGTGAGCTGAAAGCGGTGAAAATCGTAACAGCACCTCACCCAGGTTTCCCTACCGACATGCAAGCACAGTTTACTCTGCTCAATATGATGGCGAAGGGCAGTGGCGTTATCACTGAGACTATCTTTGAAAACCGCTTTATGCACATTCCTGAATTACAGCGAATGGGCGCAAAAGCGGAAATCGAAGGCAACACGGCTATCTGTGGTGAAACTGAGAAGTTAAGCGGCGCTCAAGTAATGGCAACGGATCTTCGTGCATCTGCGAGTCTAGTTATTGCTGGTTGTATTGCCCAAGGCGAAACTATCGTTGACCGTATTTATCACATCGATCGTGGCTACGATAAGATTGAAGATAAACTTTCAGCTTTAGGCGCAAACATTACACGATTTAGCGAGTCGAACTAACTTAGGTTAGTGGATTCATGAATCAGTAAGATGAAAACATAAAAGTCGGAACCTTGGTTTCGGCTTTTTTATAGTTGTATTTACCGCAAGTGAATCTATTGCCTATTTTGTGTGAATAGATGAATCAACTTGGCGGTTGTGAGGAGCAAAATGATAGCAATATTACGTATTTTCGCAGTGGCGATATTTGCGATTCTTATGTTTGTATTTGGTTGTGGCTATTGTCTATTAAGCCCACGTAACCCGAAACACGTATTTACCTTTGGCCGTTATTTCGGTCGCATGTCAAAAATCTTTGGTATGAAGTTAGAGCTTCGCATCCCGGAAGATGCTTACTCTCGTGGCCAACATGTTTACGTTGCAAACCACCAAAACAGCTGGGATCTATTCACGATTTCATCAGCGGTAACACCTAAAGTTGTGACAGTAGGCAAGAAAAGCCTAGCGTGGATGCCTCTTTTTGGTCAGCTATACTGGTTGACGGGTAATATCCTAATTGACCGAGCTAACCGTAGCAAAGCGGTAGGTACGATCGATCAAGTGGTTACTAGTCTAAAAGAGAGTGATGTTTCGGTTTGGATGTTCCCTGAGGGAACTCGTTCTCGTGGTCGTGGTTTGTTGCCATTCAAAACGGGTGCTTTCCATGCTGCGATTGGCGCTGGCTTACCTATTATCCCTATCGTGTGTAGCTCAACTGGTGGCGTGAAGCTGAACCGTTGGAACAATGGTCATGTGATTGTTGAAATGCTACCACCAATCAGCACTGAAGATTACGATAAGTCTAATGTTCGTCAACTGGCTAACTTAGCCCGTGAGCAGATGGCTGCTAAGCTTGAAGAGTTAGACAAAGAAGTGATTGAGCTTAATAAGAAGTAATCATCTAAGTGAAACGATGAACAATAAAAAAGGTTGCCAATTGGGCAACCTTTTTTGTATCTGATAAACGCTCAGCTTCATGCCAACTTGTTTACTAGAAAGCGTTTATTCTAGAGGAAGAACCTATTTGCGAACCGCAATAGCTTCGATCTCGATACCTACATCTTTTGGTAGACGAGCTACTTCAACACATGAACGTGCAGGGTAGTTTGCAACACCGTGCTCATCAAAGAACTTACCGTAAACTTCGTTTACTGTGCCGAAGTCGTTTAGGTCTTTAACGAATACCGTTAGTTTTACGATGTCTTTTACAGTCAGGCCAGAAGCTTCAACAACCGCTTGAACGTTGTCTAGAGATTGGCGAGCTTGCTCTGCGATATCAGCAGATACTTCACCAGTTGCTGGGTTTACTGGGATTTGACCAGAAGTCAGAACCATATTGCCAAGGTCAACACCTTGTACGTATGGGCCGATTGCAGCTGGAGCAGATTCTGTGTGAAGTACTTTAGTCATTGGTTATTCCGTCAGTTATTGGATAAAAAGCAATTTTTAGTGTGCCTTCAAACTCAGGATAGGTAAAGAGCAAAATACCCCGCACAGGCGAGGTATTGAATAGTTTTTGCGTTCGATCGGCGTTGCCGTATGACGTTATCTTTCTGTCACGATCTCACGAGAGAATACTTTTTCGCAGTACTTACACTTCAATCGAATATCTTCTTTCTTTTCAAAGATCTTAAAGCTGCTTTCTACAGGCTCATTGTGAGTAATACAGTTGGTGTTTGGACACTCAAACACATCATTGATTTGCTCAGGAAGTTCTAGTGGTAGCTTCTTAACCACTTCGTAATCTTCGATTTGGTTTACCGTTGCGTGAGGTGCGTAAAGTGCTAACTTGCTCGCCTGTTCTTCAGTGATAAAAACATTCTCTATCTTGAGTAAGTCTTTGCCGCCTAGAGCAGAAGATGGCAGGTTTAGGCCAATCGTTACTCGCTGATTTGAGTTATGCATGTCGAACAGTTTGAGTACCTTGATCCCGATGTTGGCTGGGATATGGTCGATAACCGTTCCGTTCTTGATTGCTTCAACTTTTAATTGAGTCTCTTTAGACATGATATCTCTCCTCTACAGCGTTTCGTTAAGAACAAGGGCTAGCAGTGCTTCACGTGCGTAAACACCGTTCTCTGCTTGCTGGAAGTAGTAAGCGTAAGGTGTTTTATCGACATCGACAGTAATTTCATCGACACGAGGAAGAGGGTGAAGAACCTTTAGGTTATCACGTGCATTTTCCAGCATCGGAGCAGTCAGGATGTACGCTGATTTGATGTGCGCGTATTCCGATTCATCGAAGCGCTCTTTTTGAACTCTAGTCATGTACAAGACATCAAGCGCTGGAATGACATCTTCCATGTCTGTCAGCAGTTGGTACTTGATGCCTGCTTCATCAAGTTCTTCGCAAATGTAGTCTGGCATCGCCAGTGCTTCAGGTGCCACGAAATAGAAACAGATGTTATCGAACTTCGCTAGCGCTTGAGTCAACGAGTGAACCGTACGGCCGTACTTAAGGTCACCAACGAATGCAACGTTGAGGTTGTCTAGGCGACCTTGTGTCTCAGCGATAGAGAATAGGTCTAATAGCGTTTGTGTCGGGTGTTGGTTTGCGCCGTCACCTGCGTTAATAACCGGTACACCGTTAGAAAACTCAGAAGCCAGACGCGCAGCACCTTCTTGAGGATGACGCATTACGTAAGCATCAACGTATGAAGAGATAACCTGTACCGAGTCTGCTAGCGTTTCGCCTTTCTTCGCTAGTGAGGTGTTACCACCACTGTCGAAACCAATCACATCACCACCGATGCGTTGAATAGCCGTTTCAAAAGAGAGACGAGTTCGCGTTGAAGGTTCGAAGAAGCAGCTGGCAACAACTTTGTTCTTGATGAGTTCTGGGTTTGGTTCAGCCTTTAGCTGACCTGCCGTTTGAACAATTAATTCTAGCTCTTCACGAGAAAGCTCTGGAATTGAGATGATGTGCTTTTGATAGAGCGAATTCGCCATGATCTTCTTCCCCACAATAATGTATTGGCCATAAAAAAGCCCCCCATAATGGGAGGCTTTAAAAAAGTGCTGAAAAGCAGAATAGACGGCCTGGCAAGCATGCTAGCTTGCGAGCAATATTTGGTGTTTTCACAATTTTATTATGTGTTTTCACAATATCATTATGTTTTATCACAACATTGCTTGGCGTCATTTTCACTACTCTCAGACAAATTGCCGAGAATTATACGCTTTCAATTTGTGAGCGCAAGCGATTACATCAAGCTTTTGTTTACTTTCAGTATTCGCTATTGGCCCAGAGTCGCAACCATTACCGCTTTGATGGTATGCATGCGATTCTCTGCTTCATCAAATACAATTGAGTAATCCGATTCAAAGACTTCGTCAGTGACTTCTAAGCCGTTCATTCCATATTTGTCTGCAACTTGCTGGCCGATCACGGTTTCATTGTTGTGGAAAGCGGGTAGGCAATGCATGAATTTCACTTGAGGGTTACCTGTGAGCTTAATGACATTCATATTCACTTGGTAAGGTGTCATGACAGCAACACGTTCGTCCCAAGCTTCTGGCGCTTCCCCCATAGAAACCCAAACATCGGTGTAAAGGAAATCACAGCCTTTCACACCTTCGGCAACGTCTTCTGTCAGCGTGATTTTTGCACCTGTACTTTGCGCGATAGCTTGGCACTCTTCGACAAGGTGCTCTTCTGGCCAAAATGCTTTTGGCGCGACAAGGCGAATATCCATGCCCATTTTCGCGGCACCCACTAACAGAGAGTTACCCATGTTGTTACGTGCATCACCAAGGTAAGCAAAGCTGATTTGGTGTAGATGTTTACCGCGACCATGCTCAAGCATAGTGAGGAAATCAGCCAAGATCTGAGTAGGGTGGAACTCATCGGTTAAGCCATTCCAAACCGGTACACCAGCATAAGCGCCTAGGTCTTCGACAATGCTTTGGGCAAACCCTCGGTATTCAATGCCATCGTACATGCGACCTAATACACGCGCCGTATCTTTCATTGATTCTTTCTGACCAATCTGAGAACCAGAAGGGCCTAAATAAGAGACTTGAGCGCCTTGATCAAAAGCAGCTACCTCAAAGGCACATCGAGTTCGAGTGGATGCTTTTTCAAAGATCAAAGCGATGTTTTTACCGTTAAGCTTTTTCTGCTCTGTACCTGCATACTTAGCTTTTTTAAGGTCGGCAGACAGGTCGAGTAAAAACTGAATCTCTTTAGGAGTAAAGTCGAGAAGTTTTAGAAAGTTACGATTGCGAAGATTAAAGGCCATCTCTCGCTCCTTGCGTATGTAGAATCAATGAAGAACTCAGTTAAACATAAAGATGCTGTATTTGTGAATATTTATTTCATTAATTTAATAAAAAAGGCCAGTACAATGGTACTGGCCTAGATAAGTTAGTGTGTTCGTTTTATTGAGTTTTGTGGCTTAGATACCGTCTCTTTCGATAGGACAACTCATACAGCGAGCGCCACCTCGGCCACGACCTAGCTCATTGCCCGGAATCGTCAGAACTTCGATACCTGCTTTGTCGTATTTCTCATTGGTGTAAACATTACGCTCATAACCGATAACCGTACCCGGTTTCACCGTCAGTACGTTGTTAGCGTCATTCCACTGCTCACGTTCAGCTTCATAGTTATCACCACCGGTTGTGATGATCTTCAGTTGATCGAGATCCAGTGCGCCCTCAATCGCTGTTAGGTAGTTTTCAGCTTTCTCTACTCGCATTTCGCCATTTTCTTTCGGCGTTAAGCGCCAAGTATCTAGGTCTTTACGAACGATCTCTGGATAGACAGAGAATGTGTCGATATCCATGTGCGTCATTACTGTATCAAGGTGCATACAAGAGCGGTGTTTCGGTAAATCAATCGCAATCACTTCTTTAGCTTGACCAGATTTGAATAAACTAGCGGCTAGGTTTTCAACACCTTGTGGCTTAGTACGCTCTGAAATACCGATAAGCACGGCACCTTTACCGATAACCAGAACATCTCCACCTTCAATATTCGCATTGTCATAGTGAAGATCTTCATCACCGAAGTGCTTAATGAAATCTTGGCCTGCGAATACAGGGTGCCAGCGGTAAATTGCTCGCAAGTGATTCGTTTCTCGTTGACGGGCAGGCATCATCATCGGGTTAAGAGAGACACCTCCATAAACCCAACAAGAAGTATCGCGGGTAAATAGATGGTTGGGTAGCGGCTCAATAACGAAATCAAGCGGGCGGTGCATCTTCGGTAGCATTGAAGAAGATTTAATAGGAAGTTCAGAGTAGGCTAAACCACCCAGTAGGATCGTGGCTAAGTGCTCGTTGTCCATTTGAGCAAGGTATTCTCTTAAATCACGTGCGAATGTAGGGCCGTAACGGAAATCAGAGATTTGAGTAGTCAGTAGCCATTCACGAGCTTGAGCCACAGCGAGTGTCTCAACCAGTAGGTCATGCAATAATAACACTTCAACGTCTTGGTTACGAAGTGTCGTCGCAAAGGCATCGTGTTCTTCACCTGCGGCTTCTACTGCAAGTACATCATCAAAGAGTAACTCATGACAGTTAGACGGGGTGAGGTGGGTGAGTGCCCTTTCAGGTCGATTTAGGAGAACTCGTCTTAATTGACCGACTTCGGAGCCAACGTACAGCTTACTCATTTTGCATCCTTACTATTAATCCAGCGTCTATTTATGACAAGCTTGTTCGTAATATGCAAGCTTTGAAAATTGTGTAAAGGTTGTGTTATTTCTCAATTATTGGTTTTTAATGCTAATTAATTAAAAATTAGTGATATTAAAATCCAATTGAAAGACTCAATGCTAGAGCAAACTTTTTGCGGTTCTATGCTCAAATTTCAGTAATTCGATAATCCATTTTGCTTGGTGAACATGATTTTTCATTCAAAATTTATGCAATTATCCATTCTAAAATGAGATTTTATGCATCAATGGAGTGATCGTCAGTATGCATTTGATATGACTAACCACTCAGTTTTAGAGAAGTAAGGCGAAAAGTAACAATAAAAATGAAATGCTAAAACACACGTTGGTTAATAATATGTTGAAAATTTGTTTCTGTGATTTTGATTTCACTTTTTAATTGATATCCCCTCTGTTATCTAGCGATAAACTTACTCTTCTATACCTGATCTAGGTGGCTTTTCTAGGCGATCCATGCCATATTTCGTGGCAATCAAATTTGATCTTTTCATAGTCAACACTCTGGAGCAGACACATGTCTCACGAAGATGAATATCTATCAGTAGCGGAATTAATTGAATTTCAAAAAGGAGAGACTCGCGACATCATTGAAGCACTAATCGAAGATGGTAGCGATCCTGAAGCTCTATACGATATCGAGCATCACCTTTTTGCTGAAGATTTCGCAGTACTTGAGAAAGCCGTTGTTGAAGCATTCAAAATGGGCTTTGAAGTGCTTGAAGCTGAAGAGACAGAAGACGAAGATGGCAACAAGCTACTTTGTTGTGATGCAACGATGCAGTGTACTCTGAATGCAGAAGCGATTGATGAGCAAGTTGAGAAGCTTGTAAATCTTGCAGAGAAGTTTGACATTATCTACGACGGTTGGGGCACTTACTACGAAGGTGAAGATGCTATCTACCCAGACGAAGATGATGAAGACGAAGAGTAATTTCTTCCCAGTTTTAAAGAATGCCAGCCTTGAGCTGGCATTTTTTTATCCTCAGAAAAATAAATGTCTTTATATGCATTCATTCATTATAATGCGGTCAAAATTGATCTAGCTCAAGGAATGCTATGCGATTACCTCTCGATGGTCTTTGGCAAATATCGCCACTAACGGATCTCTCTATTCCACAAGATGACATTACTTTTCCGGCTCCGTTAAGTTCAAAGCTTCCTGATAGCTTGAGTGAAAGTGAAATCGCAGAGCAAGAGTGGCACCTGATGCATGACATCGAAGTGGATGATGCGATGTTGGCGTGCCCGTTTGTTGAGTTAGTAATGGCAGGTGTTGATTACTTTGCGGAAGTTCGACTCAATGGTGTGGCTGTGTTTGATTGTGATGGCAGCCAAGTCGAATATCGTAAAGATATTCGACCTTACATGCAGTCTGGTCGCAACCGTTTTGAGATTCTTTTCCTTGAAGAAGAGGAGAGCCTGTTGCTTGAAGAGGATATGGATGAGTCAGTCTCTTCACCGGCTGTCGCTAAATTGGATTCTCGTATCGGAATCTGGCAAGCGCCATATCTGCAGTTCGTTCGTCACGTCAAGCTTGAGCAAGTTGTGACAGAGCAGATCTGGCATTACGGTGGTGGTTGTGAGTTCAAAGTGGATGTTATCTATCAAACGCTAAAGCCGGGGCTAATATCGGCATCAATCAAGTTTAATGGTATGACATTGGTGATGCCGATAGATGTGCGAGCAGAACATACGGGTGTTGTTTTCCAGGTTGAGGCACCGATCATTTTTGATATTGAGAATCCTAACCCTAAACATTTATACTCGTTAGAAGTGGTACTTGATGGGCAGGAAGAGAGCTCTTTTGTCGCCTTGAATCCAGCTTCTTGCGTCAGTAATTTTTTGCGTAGTTAGCGGTTATTCAATTAGCCCGTTACGTAAGGAATCAATTCGCTCACTTGCTTGTCATCTGATGAACTGCCGACGCTAACCCTATTTCAAAACACATTATAGTGTTTTGGCCATGACAACCTCACAAGCGTCATGGCCTGTTTCTCCCCAAGCTGAATCAAGGTGTTCAAAGCCCAATTTTTCGTAAAGTTTAACGGCGGCATTAAGGCATTCGGTCGTTTCTAGATACATATGTTGATAACCCAGTTCCTTAGCTTTCTCCATCGACATATTAACCAACCTCTTCGCTAAGCCTTTGCCTCTGGTTTCTGGCAAGAAGTACATCTTTTGCAGTTCACAGACTTCTGGCATACCTGCTAATGGTGCAAATCCACCACCACCGACAACCTTTCCATCAAGTTCAATTACCCAATACTGAGATCTTTCATTGTTATAAACGCTGAACATGTCTTCTAAGGTGGGATCTGCTACACCATAACCTTTATCTTCGGTTAGCCCATTCTCATAAGAGACTTGGCGAATTACATTGGCCACTACGGTGTTGTCTTGCTGTTGTAGGGGACGAACCACCACATCACTTGAAGCGTGGCTTTGTTGCAGTGCTTTAAGGTAGTGCTCGATTCCCCCCGAAACTTGTTGAGTTTCCGCTTCCGTTAAACGCTCAAGTACCGAGTCATAAAATTGATTTTGTTGATTGTGAAGTTTGGCAAGAGTGTTTATCCCTTGCTCTGTTACTGAAGCAACAACACTGCGCTTATCGTTGGGGTGTGGCGAGGTTTGGATTAACGAGTTCTTCGCTAGATTATTGACTGCTCTACTGGCGTTGGACTTATCAATATTGAGCTTATCCGCTAATTGATTCACGGTTAATGGCTGCTGCTCTAGTTCGATAAGCGTATGCGCTTGAATCGGAGGTAGGGCAATATCACCACAATCTTTGTCGAGCATTCCAAGCTGTCGAACGAGCTGACGTGATAATTCTCTAAGTTGTGCTGAAGTCATGTTGTCTCTCAATATGGTTGCGATATACAACTATAATTTAATTGCGCGCCGCAACTATGTCAACAATAAACTCTCTAGGTTAAGCGTGTTGGTGCAAACAAAACTGTGGCTGTGTTGTTTGGCTTTCTGCTTTTCGTAGCCAAACTTTCTCATGGAAGTAGTAAGCCACGGTATTCAAAGCGGGTTCTAACGTTGCCATCACACCACCAACAAAGGCATCGCCAGTCAATAAGTAGACAACGGTAAAGGCAACACTAAAGTGGATAGTAGCGAAGCTTGCTGTTTTTAATTTAGTCATCCACTGACGAGCTTTAAGCGCTGGAACTTGAGCCCAAGCCTTTTCATGAAAATAGAAGGCCACAGTATTCACAGAGGGCTCAATCATGGCAATTAAGCTGCCAATTAAGATGTCGCCTGTGAGTACGTAAGCGACACTAAATGCGATAGTAAAATGTAATGCGGCAAAGGTTAGTGTCTTTTTCATGATAATTACTCAATCGTTGTGTTGTTTCGATAGGTCTATTATTGATAATTATTATCATTAGTTAAAATGGGTTTTAGGGATTAATTCGATAGATGAAACCTATCAAAGGATTCTAGGGGTAAAATAATCTCTGGTTGAATGTAACTGTATAGTGATAAATATCTTAGTAAGGCTTATTCAACTCCTTGTTATCATTTGCAAAAACTATGATAACTCCCTTTGATTTATCCATTCAGGTTATTGATTAGCACGGCGTGTTTCTATAACGTGCAATCTCTCAATGCGCACCAAGATGCGCATGGTTTAATGATGAACGTCAGATGGAGTTAAAATGGAAAACAAAGAGTTGGAAACTAAGGTTCTCTTTAGTGGAAAAGGGAAAGAGTATTTTGGAATATGGATTGTTAACATTCTACTATCAGTGATCACGCTCGGTATTTATTCAGCTTGGGCGAAAGTTCGAAATAAACGTTACTTTTATGGGAATACATTTATTGGTAGTGATAGCTTTGAATATCATGGTAAGCCCATGCAAATATTGAAAGGGCGAATCATTGCGTTGATTTGTGTAGTCGCTTGGGGAATCAGTAATCAATTTGCTCCTCAGGTTGCATTGGTTTTATTACTGGTATTTTTTGCATTGTTACCATTGTTATCTCGCAGTAATGCTCGTTTTGATTCTGCAATGACAAGCTTTCGAAATGTTCACTTCTCTTTCCATGGTACTGTTTCCGGAGCCTACTGGGCAATTCTTGGGCGTGGTCTTGTTGTGGGTGTCGGCGTATTTACGGCAATCATGGCAATAATATTTACGATGCAAATGAACATGATTGCTGGTGGTATCGCCATTTTAATATCCATACCTTCTTATGTTTATTTACAATCCTGGCTACTTGCCGGTATCGCCAATTATTTTTCTAATGGTTATCGCTATGGCGATCGTCAGTTTAAAGCTGATTACCAAGATGGCTTTTATTTCAAAGTATACTTAACCAGTATGATTGCATGGCTGGTTGTCTCTATTGTTGCCGTCTTGGCTCTCTTCAGTGCCGTTGGCTTCAACATGATCAGCAACCCTGAGTCGTTATCCGAAATCGCTAACAACGGAAGTTTGACTTCAATGATGGTTGCTTATTACTTTGCTTTCATTGTTATGAGTATTGCGATTGCTGCTTACATTCAAGTAAAAATTAGAAATTACACCTTTTCTGAATTAGTGCTTGAAGGAAAAGAAAATGAGGCCGATTCAACGTTAAGTTTTGCTTCGACATTAACGATAAAAAGCTACATGTTTTTAGTATTAACTAACTTCTTACTTCAAGTGATTACCCTCGGGTTAGCTAGACCATGGGTGATGGTAAGAACGATGAACTACTTGTCGGAGAATACGTATGTTCAAGGTAACTTAGATTTACTAGTAGCAAACGACCAACCGTCTGATGTGGAATCGGCTATTTCTGATGAAATAGCTCAAGCGTTTAATGTTGATCTTGGTATTGGCTAAATGATCTCTGGTGTTGCACACCCGCCTCGTAGTTCTGAACGCTGCGAGGCCATTTTAGATATCTCTCACCCTGATAAACTACTCCTGAGTGTGGATGGCTCTATTGTTTCTGCATATTTTGAACGTGTTGAAATTATGCGAGGCGTTGGATCCGCTCCAACAAAGCTCAAATTCCCAGATGGATGGCAATTTATCTCGGAGGAAAGTGATGAGCTGGACGCCTATTTGAGAGACAGAGGTAAACATAATTTCTTAGGTAAATTAGAGAAGAACATCACGGCTATCTTAGTTAGTAGTGTTGTTCTCGTGTTACTTACTATTTCTATGTTCACTCATGGGATCCCGTGGTTAACTCATCAAATAGTCACTTATCTACCTGATTCGGTGCCTAGGCTGGTTGAAAATCAGGTTTTAGAGTCTTTAGATGAACAGTTCTTTGAGAGCTCCACTCTGTCGGAAGAACGACAGCGCCACATTCGACAGCGCTTTGAAAAGCAGCTGCAAAAAATGAGTATTGAAGGCGATGTACAGTTGGTTTTTCGTTCTTCAGAGCTTGGCGCCAATGCTTTTGCGCTGAGTGCTGGGACAATCATCGTATTAGATGATCTCGTTAGATTGACTACAACGGAAGAGCAACTAGACAGTATCTTGTTACATGAATTAGGACATGTTCAGCACCAGCATGTAATGAAGGTATTGGTTCGATCAAGTTTGTTATCAGTAACTGTGGCGGCTTTGACTGGTGAAAGCTCTGGGATCATTGATAACCTTACTGGTCTTGGCGTGTTTGTTGCAAATAATGGTCAATCACAAGATGCAGAGCGAGAAGCTGATTCATTTGCTTCCTATTCGATGATCGAGCTGCATGGTTCTAATCAAGCTATGATTGAGATGTTTGAATTGTTAGGAAAAGATTCTGATGGACATGCTGAACTACCCACATGGCTCAGTTCTCATCCTGAACTGGGTGAACGGATTGAATCATTGAGGGACGTACATTAGTTGTTTAGTGAAAAAGGTTAGTGTTAATGCCTAAATCATTGTTATCTAATTGTAATTTATATTAATCAAACAATTACCACCGAATTTTAATGTCTCGTCCTAAAATACGTTGACGATTTTAGTAAGCCAGTAACGCAAGTTGCTGGCTTTTTTCATGCATCTTATTTGGCGTATTCATACCTAGGCTGAGATGTGGCCTCATTTCGTTGTACGTATATATCGACTCTTCAACAAGTGTTTTCAACTCGCGAAGATCTTTGCACTGAGTAAGCAAGAACTCTTGCTTGAGGATACCATTGACCCGCTCAGCTAAAGCGTTTTGATAACAGTCATAACCATCTGTCATTGATGGTGTTATGCCATACTTTTTAAGTTTCTCTTGATAGAGGTTTGAGCAATACTGAAGCCCTCTATCTGAGTGATGGATTGTCGCATGACGATAACATCGAGTTTTTACCGTCATATCTAAAGCCTTCACAACATCGCTCGCTTTCATTTCATTGCTGACTTCATACCCCATTATTTTACGGCTGAAAGCATCTGTAACCAATGACAAGTAGTGAACGCCCTCGTTCGATTGAACATAAGTGATGTCGCTCACCAGAACCTCTTCGGGTTTTGAAGGAACAACTTCTTTTAGCAAGTTCGGATGTTTTTTCATCCAGTGCCTGCTGTTCGTTGTTTTGGTATAACTCCGTTTTGGCTTAACGAGTAAGCGCTCTTCTCTGAGGTAATCAAACAAAGCATCACGCCCAAGTTTTATTCCCATAGCTATCAGCTTAGGTTTCAATAAGAAATAGAGCTTACGAGTTCCTAATCGAGGCATGAAGCGTCTTAGTTCAAGGACCATTCCTTTCACTGGGGCAAGCTCAGCCTGACGAGTTTTCTTACGTTTTTCTATCTGATAGACACATTGACGAGATATATCGAGCAATGAGCAAGCTTTACTTAAGCTTACTTTCCTCTCTTTTTGAAGGCTTCTTGCTCCTTCGCTATATACTTTTTTCTTAGCGACATCCCATGCTCAGCGTCAAGAATATCGACAACTCTGTTGAGAAGAAGGCATCTAAGACGTTCATCTTCGAGCTCTTGTTCAAGCCGTTTTATTTTTTGGGCAGGTGTTTCATTTGCTCTTGGTGATTTAGGCATCGTGTTCTTCCTTGGATTGGTAGTCCAATCCATTTTTCCATGCTTCCTTAACCAAGTAAGAACGGTTGAACGACCTTGTATGCCGTAAATTGATTGGGCTTGTTTATAGGTCATATCGCCTTTTTTAATGGCGTCTACAACCTGTAATTTAAAGCCTAGTGTGTAATCACGCTGAGTGCGCTTAACGTAGTGTTTATTTGGAATGGTCATCATTAGTCCTCAATGTGTAAACACATTTCAGGACGGGACATAAACAATAAAAAGGGCAGATTATTATCTGCCCTTTTTCTTACTTAAAAACTATCGCATGGATTATAAAGCTGCGATTGTCGCTTTTTGCTCTTCTAGCTTAACAAGAGTTTCTTGGTAGCCTTCAAGCTTTTCACGCTCTTTCGCGATAACCGCTTCTGGTGCTTTAGCAACAAAACCTTCGTTACCTAGCTTACCTTCGATACGCTTAATCTCACCGTGAGTCTTCGCTACTTCTTTATCTAGACGAGCAAGTTCAGCATCTTTGTCGATAAGACCCGCCATTGGGATCATCAGCTCAGATTTGCCAACCAGTTTGGTTGCACAAGCCGGAGTTGCTTCACCGTTTGCTAGAACTTTAATATCGTCTAGCTTAGCTAGAGAAGTAAGAACGATCTTGTTTGCTTCGATACGAGCTGCATCTTTCTCATCAGCGACTTTGATCATTACTTCTAAGCCTTGACTTGGGGCAATGTCGTATTCCGCACGTAGGTTACGGATAGCGGTGATGAAAGTTTTAACCCACTCGATGTCGTCAACGATTTCAGCATTGAAGTTAGCTTCATTAAACTGAGGAAGCGCTTGAGTCATGATGGTCTCGCCTTCAACGCCGTCTACTAGCGGCTTAACGCTTTGCCAGATAGATTCAGTGATGTAAGGAAGAACAGGGTGAGCAAGACGTAGTGTCTTCTCAAGAACCGTGATCAACGTGTAACGAGTCGCTTGTTGTTGAGCTTCAGTACCCTTCCAAAGAACAGGTTTAGTTAGCTCTAGGTACCAGTCACAGAATTGGTTCCAGATGAATTCGTAAAGCGTGTTTGCTGCCATGTCTAGACGGTAGTTGTCTAGGTGAGCGTTAAACTCTTTCGCTGCAACTTCAAACTGAGATTCAATCCACTTGTCTGCTAGAGAGAATTCCATATTTGCACGGTCTTCAACAGACAGTGACATGCCACAATCGTGCTCTTCTGTGTTCATCAGTACGTAACGGCTTGCGTTCCATAGCTTGTTACAGAAGTTACGGTAACCTTCAAGACGCTTCATGTCCCAGTTGATGTCACGGCCAGTTGAAGCCATAGCAGCAAGAGTGAAACGCAGTGCATCAGTACCGTACGGTTCGATACCATCTTCGAAAGTTTTACGCGTAGCTTTTTCGATCTTAGCAGCCAGTTTAGGTTGCATCATGTTGCCACAACGCTTCTCTACTAGCTCTTCAAGGCCGATGCCGTCAATCATATCGATTGGATCAAGTACGTTACCTTTCGACTTAGACATCTTGTCGCCGTTTTCATCACGGATAAGACCCGTCATGTAAACTGTTTTGAAAGGTACTTGAGCCTTGCCATCTTCATCTTTCACGAAGTGCATGGTCATCATGATCATACGAGCAACCCAGAAGAAGATAATATCAAAACCAGATACTAGTACTTCTGATGGGTGGAATGTTTTCATTGCTTCAGTATCTTCAGGCCAGCCTTGTGTGCCGAACGTCCAAAGTGCAGAAGAGAACCAAGTATCAAGAACGTCGTTGTCTTGCTTAAGAACAATTACCGGTGAAAGGTTGTTCTTTTCACGAACTTCTTCTTCAGTGCGACCTACGTAAACTTTACCATCGTTGTCGTACCATGCTGGGATACGGTGGCCCCACCAAAGTTGACGAGAGATACACCAGTCTTGCACGTCACGCATCCACGCGAAGTACATGTTTTCATATTGCTTAGGTACGAATTGGATCTCACCATCTTCAACGGCTTTAACGGCAGGCGCAGCAAGAGGCGCTGTACGCACGTACCATTGGTCAGTCAGCATTGGTTCGATAACTACACCACCACGGTCACCGTAAGGAACGGTTAGATCGTGATCTTTGATCTCTTCAAGTAAACCTAGCTCTTCAAATTCAGCAACCGTTGCACGACGAGCAGCAAAACGTTCCATACCTTGGTATTTAGCTGGAAGATCTGTTGAGTACACATCGCTTTCTTCACCGTTAGTTGTGAAGATTTCAGCCGCATCACGGATATCACCGTTGAACGTTAGGATGTTGATCATTGGTAGGCTATGGCGCTTGCCCACTTCGTAATCGTTAAAGTCATGAGCTGGCGTGATTTTCACACAACCCGTGCCTTTATCCATGTCAGCGTGCTCATCACCTACGATAGGGATAAGACGATTAACGATAGGAAGCAGGATTTCTTTACCGATAAGATCTTTGTAGCGAGGATCTTCAGGGTTAACCGCAACGCCTGTATCACCAAGCATGGTTTCTGGACGTGTAGTAGCAACGACGATGTAGTCTTTGCCGTCAGCCGTTTTAACACCGTTCGCTAGTGGATAGCGGAAGTGCCACATGAAACCTTTTTTGTCTTTGTTTTCAACTTCAAGATCAGAAATAGCAGTGTGCAGTTTAGGATCCCAGTTTACTAGGCGCTTACCACGGTAGATTAGGTCTTCTTCGTATAGACGAACAAACACTTCTTGAGTCGCAGCCGATAGGCCGTCATCCATAGTGAATCGCTCACGATCCCAATCTACAGAAGCACCAAGACGACGAAGTTGTTGAGTGATCGTGCCACCTGATTCGCCTTTCCATTCCCAGATCTTGTCGATGAAAGCTTCACGGCCGTAGTCGTGTTTTGTTTTGCCTTCTTCAGCGGCGATCTTACGCTCAACAACCATTTGAGTGGCGATACCAGCGTGGTCAGTACCCACTTGCCAAAGAGTATTTTTGCCTTTCATACGTTGAGCACGGATAAGCGTATCCATGATCGTATCTTGGAACGCGTGACCCATGTGTAGGCTGCCAGTGACGTTCGGTGGCGGGATCATGATGCTGTAAGCTTCTTTTGATGTGTCACCGTGTGGCTTAAAGTAGCCTTTCTCTTCCCAAGTCTTATACAGAGCTTGTTCGATTGATGTTGGGTTGTATGTCTTTTCCATAGTGCTCTTATAACGGATACTGTGAATGGTTAATCGTGGTCAAACTTCATAAGTGAAACTTCTTGAATCTAAATCCAAAGATAGCTTTAACTATGAGGTTTGACTATGGATGTTGAATCTCGATAGTTTGTAGCTGATATCCAGCCTGACGGTAAATTTTATACCTTTCTCGAGCGAGTTGCTTAGCTTTTTCTTCGCAAGGAACGAAGTCTATCACCTGAGCAAAGGCGTTCGCAAAGGTTGTATTATTATCGGCCAGATTTATTACCAGTTGGCGATTCCAATTATGTTTTACGTCTTGATAGCCAATTTCGATGTTGGTTGAATACTTTGGGCCTTCGCCAACTAAGTTATGTGCAATAAATTCATTGGGTTCGACCTGCCAGAAAACCTCAGCGATACGTTCGGCATGTTCTTTGTCATTGCAGTTGAGATAAAGTTTAGCGCCTTGTTTAGCAAAGTGCTGAGCAAGAAACAGCACATAGTGAGCAAAACCATCTTCGCAGGCTTGCGGGCTGTCTGAAGGCACAATGTAAAACGTGGAAGTCTGCATACTTAACACTCGAAACTTGAACTGAAAATCGTGGATATCAATATTACTTGGTTAACAGGGTCTAACAAATAGCGCTTATTAAAAAAGGGCCCGTAGGCCCTTTTCATTATTTTGAAGATTGCTCTTCAGTCTCTTGGCCGCTGCGGTTCAATAAGAATTGGACTAGCATTGAGACAGGACGACCTGTCGAGCCTTTCGCTGCACCTGACTTCCACGCAGTACCTGCACTGTCAATGTGAGCCCAGTGGTACTTCTTAGTGAATTTAGACAGGAAGCAACCTGCGGTGATAGTACCGCCAGGGCGGCCACCGATGTTTGCCATATCAGCAAACGGACTGTTCAGCTGCTCATGGTACTCGTCTGCCATAGGTAGACGCCATGCGCGATCACTTGCTTGCTCTGAAGCATTAACAAGTTCATGAGACAGTGGGTTGTGGTTAGATAGAACGCCACTGATGTGGTGACCTAGAGCGATAACACATGCACCAGTTAGCGTAGCAACATCGACAACACAATCTGGTTCAAAGCGCTCAACGTAAGTTAGGGCATCACATAGAACCAAGCGACCTTCTGCATCAGTATTTAATACTTCAACGGTTTGGCCTGACATGGTTGTTAGAATGTCACCTGGGCGGTAAGCATTGCTACCTGGCATGTTTTCACAGCCTGCAAGGATACCTACAACGTTGATTGGCAAGTTAAGTTTCGCCAGTGCTTTCATTGTGCCGAATACAGATGCAGCACCACACATGTCGTACTTCATCTCATCCATGCCTTCACCAGGCTTAAGCGAGATACCGCCTGAATCGAAAGTAAGACCTTTACCGACTAGAACGATAGGTTTTGCATTTGGGTCAGCAGCACCTTTGTATTCCATGATAGACATCATAGATTCGTTCTTAGAGCCACGGCCTACAGCTAAGTATGAAGTCATACCCAGCTTTTCCATCTCTTCTTCACCGATGATCTTAGTCTTTACTGTCTCATAATCGTCAGCTAAACGACGAGCTTGAGAAGCTAGGTAAGCCGGGTTTGCGATGTTCGGTGGCATGTTGCCAAGATCTTTAGATGCTTTCACACCTGAAGCAATAGCAAGACCATGAGAAATCGCTTTTTCGCCAAGGCTTAGCTCGCGACGAGTTGGTACGTTGAATACCAATTTACGTAATGGACGACGAGTCTCTGGTTTGTTGCTCTTAAATTGGTCGAATGTGTAAAGACCATCTTTAGTCGCTTCTACCGCTTGACGAACTTTCCAGTAAGTGTCGCGACCTTTAACGTGAAGTTCTGTAAGGAAACATACTGCTTCCATAGAACCAGTTTCGTTTAGTGTGCTGATGGTTTTTTGGATGATTTCTTTGTATTGACGCTCGCCTAGCTCACGTTCTTTACCACAGCCTACCAGTAGAACACGTTCTGAAAGTACACCAGGTACTTGATGCAGTAGCAGCATCTGGCCAGGTTTACCCTCTAGATCACCGCGACGAAGCAGTGAACTAATGTAGCCATCGCTAATCTTATCTAATTGCTCGGCTACTGGAGAAAGGCGGCGCGGTTCGAATACACCGACAACGATACATGCGCTGCGCTGTTTCTCTGGGCTGCCACTTTTTACACTGAACTCCATGCGTACTCCTACATCCTGAAGACAAATCGAACTAAATGTTAGATAATGGGTTCTTACTTGTTGGATCCTATAATGGAACTAACCTTAAAGAAGAACGCTAACACTTAGCTAAAAATTTAAAAAAATAAAAGGTTCAACGGGAAATTATAGTGATTCAATCAAAAAAACAAGTTTTGTATAGGTAATTTGAGCGTGATTATTGTTAGATATTTGATCCGCGAGACAATCAAGAGCCAATTTGCGATCTTTTTTGTTCTCTTTCTCGTGTTTCTCAGCCAAAAATTCATCAGTGTTTTAGCGGACGCCTCTGATGGTGATATTCCTGCGAGCCTCATCTTGTCGATTGTTGGTCTAAATATGCCAGCGATGGGTTTATTGATGCTTCCACTCAGTATCTATATTGGTATTTTGCTTACTTTTGGCCGTCTTTACGCTGAAAGTGAAATAGTCGTAATGAACGCTACGGGTATTGGTAATAAATTCCTTATCCAATCTGCGCTTTATTTGGCTTTGATAACCGCATCAGTTGCCGCTTTTAACTCATTTTGGTTATCTCCTTGGTCGCAAGACAAAGTTGAGCAAATGTATGAAGAAGTGGCTGCAGAGAACAGTGTTGATCTTCTGCCAAAAGGTAAGTTTGAAGGCACGCCGGATGGTTCTTCTGTCGTTTTCATTGATGATATCGACGGTAATAAGTTAGAAAATGTGTTCGTTGCTCAAATGCGCCCACGTGACTCGGTATTGCCTAGTGTGATGTTCTCTAAGTCGGGTGATGTCAAAGAACTGAGCGATGGTCGCCAAGTCATCGTTATGTATGACGGCACTCGTCATGAAGGGGTTCCGACACGTCTTGATTATATGGTGACGCACTTTGAAGAGTACGAAGGCTTAATTGGTCAGCGTGAAGTTGAGAAGAAAGGTCGAGATTGGGAAGCCATTCCTACACTCGAACTGATTGGTAATCCAGAAAAAAGTGCGAAAGCGGAATTACAGTGGCGAATTTCATTGGTGCTTTGTATTCCATTGTTGACCATGCTTGTTGTGCCATTGTCTGCGGTGAACCCTCGACAGGGTCGTTTCGCTAAAATTGGCCCAGCCATTCTAATTTATCTAACCTATTTCTTAGCAATCAGTGCAACCAAATCTTCGATTGAAGAAGGGAGTATCCCTGCGGTAGTCGGCATGTGGCCAATTAATGCGTTATTGTTATTTGTCGCAATTGGTGCAAACTTTATGGATAGCGTGCCAGTAAGGCGTTTGAAAGAAAAATTCAAGAATAAAAGGTTAGCTTAAGCCGTGTTTAAGATTCTCGATTTATATATAGGCAGAACTATCATCGCAACGACGTCTCTGGTATTGGTGACGTTTGTTGGTCTCTCTGGAATTATCAAGTACGTAGAGCAGCTGAGAAAGGTTGGTCGTGGTACCTATGATCTATTGCAAGCGCTGTATTTCGTACTATTGAGTGTTCCTCGTGATATCGAAATGTTCTTTCCAATGGCCGCATTACTTGGCGCATTGATTGGGCTGGGTATGCTTGCTGCGAGTTCTGAGCTGGTGGTGATGCAGGCTGCGGGTTTTTCTAAGTTAGATATTGGCCTATCGGTACTCAAAACCGCTATTCCATTAATGATCGTCGTAACTCTTCTTGGTCAATGGGGTGCGCCTCAAGCACAGAAGATGGCTCGTGATCTAAGAACCATATCGATTGCTGGTGGTAATATTATCTCTACCCAAAGTGGGGTATGGGCACGTGATGCCAACGACTTTATATTCGTTGTCAAAATTGACGATGAAAAGCTATATGGTTTGAACATGTGGCGCTTTGATGAGAATAAGGCACTTAAGACGGCGATATACTCTGAAGAGGTCGATTACGTTGGAGACAACGTTTGGACAATGAATGATGTCGAGATCACGTCTTTCGAAAATGAGATTCAAATTACTAAAGAAAGCCTACCGACATACTCATGGAAGACATCACTCGCTCCGGATAAGCTTGCGATCGTAACGGTTAAACCAGAAGAACTGTCTTTAAGTGGGTTGTACGATTATGTTTCCTACCTTAAAGCCTCGGAGCAAGATGCATCACGCTATGAACTCGCTTTATGGAGAAAGATAACTCAGCCGATTTCGATAGCGGTCATGATGTTGATGGCATTGTCGTTTATCTTTGGTCCACTACGAAGTGTGACTATGGGAGCTAGGATTCTTTCGGGGGTTATTGCAGGTTTTACCTTCTATATATCCAGTGAGTTCTTTGGTCCGGTCAGTTTGGTTTATCAAATACCGCCGGCCTTTGGTGCGCTAGCCCCTAGCGTGGTATTCCTCGGAATAGCCATAATGCTCTTGAGGCGGAAACTGTAAATAGAAAAAAGGAAGGCATAACGCCTTCCTTTTTTGATCTTGACTGTAGCAAGTTTAATCGCGTTATCGTGCTTGTGGTAGCACTACTACTTCGGTCTTCGCCCAGATGTCGTGAAAGCCACGTTTCTGAGGATCGAATGGAACACATAAGTTTGCTAATCCAAATCCTGAAGTTCCTAAGCGAATCAGCGCTTGGGTTACCGTAATAGCGGAGCCATCTTTGTTTTGAATGCGCAGTTTCCAAGCTCGCATTCCTAGCGTTTGACCTGCTCTTGTCCAAAAGAACACAAAGAAGTACACCCAAACTACGACTAAGTAAAAGGTATATGCAGGGCTCCAAATCGGGTGGTTGCTCAAGAAGTCACTAACATCGGCATAACCGCTATGGTTAAAAACGCCAAGTGCCATGAGCGCATGCAGCAGAGCGACAATGACGCCAGCCGCCAACATTTCAATGGCGATTACGATAAGGGTGTCATAGAACAAGGCACCAAATCGGCGCATTACTCCTGCTGGTGGCATTGTGTTTGTTGATGTCATGGTGTTATTACTTCTTCAAAAATTTAGGCGTCAGAATATAGTCTAAGGCTTGGCGTGAAAAGAGACATGACGCACAGCTTATGACTTAGTGGCGAAATTATCGGCAAACACACATGAATTCAAGTTTTTATACTTGCCACATCAGTTCGCATACGTATAATGCCAAACATCGAAAGGGCAATGCCCCAAGATAATGCCGGTATGGTGAAATTGGTATACACGACGGATTCAAAATCCGTTGCCTTCGGGCGTGGCGGTTCAAGTCCGCCTACCGGTACCATATTTAGATAAAGCCCTGATCAGAAATGGTCGGGGCTTTGTTGTATCTGGAGAACAGAAAAGCTGACCTTTATTTTAACGAAAGAAACGCTTTTTTAATCAGTCAGATCTTGTTGTTTCATTCCTAAACCACACCGTTTCCCTCCACAATTCTATTCCTTAATAAATTAATCATCTTAAATCATGATGTTACCTACCATTCTCTCTTCTATTGTCTATGTTTAAAGGAATAATAGAGGAGAGATATATGCTGACAGTAACCCCTTACTTGTTTTTTGATGGCCGTTGTAACGAAGCGTTGGATTTTTATCATAAATGTTTTGGCGGTGTAGTTTTATCGAAACAACTTTTTAGTGATGCGCCACAAGTAATAGAGGGAGCTCAACCTGATTGGATTATGCATGCAGAGTTTGAAGCGTTTGGTATGAAGCTGATGATGTCTGATGGTGTTAAAGCGAAAGAGCTCGAAGGTAACAACCTGGCACTCTCGCTTGTTACTGAGGATACCGCGACTCAAGAGCAAATCTTTGAAAATCTGAAGCAAGGTGGGCGAATAATGACACCTTTAGCGGATACGTTTTGGGGAGCTCGGTTTGGCAAAGTGGAAGATAAGTTCGGCATACGTTGGATGGTGCACTGTGATTCTTTAAGTTGAACCTGTGAAATTGGATAGTGAAATTGCTGCTCGGTTTTATTAGAATTATAAATAGAGATTATTGATCAATATTATATATAAAAATGGGCAGCATAAAGATTACCGTAGATCGCATTCAGCCCGGTCTACATGTACGACTCCCAGTAAAATGGAATGAACACCCATTTCTACTTAACAGCTTTAAAATCAAAGATGACGCTCAAGTACAAGTAATTCGACATCTTGGGATTAAGCACGTCTATATAAACCCGAACCAAAGCGATACATCACCTTTACCCGCTAACCATGTGGGTGAACAAGACATTGATACTGATTTACAAGTAAGTCTTGAAGCGGAAAGAATGTGGAAAGACAAGCATGAGCGTATCGAAACTCTAAGCTCTTACCGTCGTAGGGTAAGTCATTGCGAGAAAGAGTTCGAACGTTCGCTTGCCCGAATGCGTTCTGTGATGACCAAAATCCGTAATCGCCCATTAGATGCGGTAGGGGAGGTTAAAGCTCTTGTTGATGATATTGTTGAAACGCTAGTGAGTGACGATAACGTAACCTTGCATCTCATGAATGCAAAAGCTGACTTTGAAGACATTTACTTCCATACATTAAATGTCTCTGTTGTTGCATTAATGATTGGCAAAGCAAAAGGCTACAATACGCAACAGTTGAAAGACCTTTCATTTGCCGCGTTGTTTCACGATATAGGTAAAATAAAGATACCCGTAGCGATACTAAGAAAGCAGGCAGCTTTGACTGTGCCAGAGGCGAATTATCTCAAACTTCATACTAAGTATGGGGTAGATATAGTCACGGCTATTGAGGGTTTTCCTGACAGTGCGAAGAGAGTGATTGGTCAGCATCACGAAATGAATGACGGCTCAGGTTATCCAGAAGGCTTAACTGAAGATGGTATAGATGAGTTTGCAAAAATAGTCGCGGTAGCAAATGCATTTGATAACCTTTGCCACAGTAAAGCGCAATCCCAGCAAAAGATCCCTTACTTAGCACTCTCTCATTTATATAAGAACTGCAAACACCTATATAGTCAGGATAACTTGAGTCTGTTAGTCAAGTTTATGGGAGTCTACCCACCGGGCACTGTCGTGCAGCTTTCAAATGAATCAATTGGAATAGTGATTTCAGTTAATGCCAAACACATGCTTTACCCGAATGTACTGATCTATGATCCTAGCGTGCCAAGAACCCAAGCCCCGATCATTGACCTCTTTACTAAAGAGATAAAAATTGTCAATGCAGTTCATCCAAGTAAGTTACCGGAACAAGTTAGAGAATATCTAAACCCTAGGGCTCGTTTATCTTACTTTTTTGATAATGGCGAGTAGTTATCCACAGGGTGTTGTGGGTAATTTGTTCGAAACTTGGGTTAAAAGTGGTATAAATAAGCCCTTGGTTGAAATGTCTCCGCTTAACCTCTTTTTTCAATAAAAAACGCATTTAATGCTTGCCAATAAGAGCTGCATCTCTATAATGCCGCCTCACTGACACGGCAGACGCCACAAGGCTTCAGCGCAGAATGTTGGTAAGGCAACTAGCTTAAAGCGTTTAATCGCTCCTACTTTTAAAAAGTAGAAATTAATTCCCAATAAGTGTTTGACACTGAGAATTAAAACGCTAGAATGGCCGTCCACTTCGAGAGGCTCCTTACTTAAAAGGAACGCTCAACAAGTGAAGCTCTTTAACAATTTAAACCTATCAATCTGTGTGGGCACTCGTTGATGAATATCAAAACGTTATTGGTTCTTTTTCGAAAGAGCGTAATAACAGTTACTTCGGTAACAAACTTGATTTCAATGAACTGAGTGACCAATACAAAATTAAGTTTACTTAATTTTGGCACAGTCAATTCATTACCATTCTGTTGGAATGGTAATAGCTTTAGAATTACATGTTTACTTCGGTAAATATTAGTTTTGAAGTCAGTATTCGTTGAGTCACAAAATCTTAAATTGAAGAGTTTGATCATGGCTCAGATTGAACGCTGGCGGCAGGCCT
>Ga0310122_10000038_pt1 | contig 94612 bp, 87 predicted proteins | sample CB6_Bottom_1051__FD_203503 | JGI IMG/M metagenome (GOLD analysis project Ga0310122, IMG submission 203503) | Marine microbial communities from Western Arctic Ocean, Canada - CB6_Bottom_1051 | ecosystem: Environmental > Aquatic > Marine > Oceanic | place: Canada: Western Arctic Ocean | collected... | reverse complement strand
AATGAGCTTCTTCTTGTTACCAGAAAGGCGAGAAGACAGGAGCTACCCAAGATGGGTAAAACCAAAGCCAAAGAAGTATCCGACTAAAAAGAAAAATGCCAGTCAGCTTAACTGACTGGCATTACGCGTATAGCGGCTCTTGTTATATTCATTACTTTAATTAATTACACGTCAATCGACGCCATATCAATAACAAAACGGTAACGCACATCTGAGCGTTCCATGCGCTCATAGGCGGTGTTAATTTCGTCTATATTGATCATTTCACACTCAGGTAATACATTGTGCTCACCACAGAAATCGAGCATTTGCTGTGTTTCTGCAATACCACCAATCAAGGATCCTGCCACACGACGACGACCCATTAACAATGGCACTGTGTTTAGCTCATCTACAGGGCCTACTTGGCCAACAATCACTAACGTGCCATCAATATCAAGTAGCGGTGTATACAGTGATAGGTCATGCTTTACTGGTATAGTATCAATGATCACATCAAACGCTGATTGTGCATTTTTCATTTCATCATCGTTGTTCGACACTAAATAGTGCTGTGCACCTAGCTTAATTGCATCTTCTTTTTTAGACTCTGTACGACCAATAACCGTAACCGTTGCACCCATTGCCACAGCATTTTTAACCGCCATATGGCCAAGCCCACCAAGGCCGACAACTGCAACGCGGCTACCTTTTTTAACGCCCCATTTTTGCAGCGGAGAGTAAGTAGTAATGCCAGCGCACAATAAAGGCGCCACTCGCGATAGCTCTAAATTTTTAGGTACTGAAAGCACAAACTCTTCGCGAACTACAACATGCTTAGAGTAGCCACCTTGAGTCATTTCACCGTTTATTCTGTCTTTGCCACTGTAAGTGCCAACCATGCCTTCACGACAAAATTGCTCTTCGTGATTATGACATTGGTCGCAGCTTTGACATGAGTCAACCATACAGCCTACAGCAACGGTATCGCCTTGCTGATATTTAGTAACATCGCTACCAACCGAAATTACTTTACCAACAATTTCGTGCCCTGGTACTAATGGGTATTTACTGCCACCCCAATCGTTTCGCACTGCGTGTAAGTCTGAATGACAGACACCACAATATAAAATCTCTATTGCTACATCGTTATTTCGTAAATCGCGGCGCTCAAAAGAAAACTCTGTAAGTTCAGAACCTTGGCTTTTTGCTGCATATCCGACTGTTTTCATAATAACTCCATAGTTTATTAAAATTTATAACTCACACAGTATGCATTATCAGCTCTGAACATGAACTGACGTTGCAACCGCAAAAAAACCAGCATAGTGCTGGGCTATTTTTATTAATTACTGCACCACAACGGCGTTTAACTCGTCAATCAGAGCACTAATACGCTGGGCATTTTTGCCTAAATCACTTTTACCAATGCGAGATTTACTGCGTATGTCTACCACACGCTTACTGCCTTTGTCGTTAATACGCACTACAACATCATCTTTAAAGCCAAACCAGGTTGTGGTGTCTGTGGCTTCAACAATACCATTATTAACATCACTATTAACCAGTTCCCAACCAAGGTTTTCCATGGCTTTTGTTGTGGCTGCCACTAACTCTAGTTGCGTTTGGTTGTACTCGAGCGGTTTTAGCTCTGGGTATGCTTTTCGTTGTTGCGCTGCCGTTTCTTCTCCCGCGTATGCTACAGGATTAGGTGCATCAGCACGCAAAGGCACAACCGCAACAAACTCAGGTGGGTTAATTAAATCGGTAGAAATATCATGAATTGGCGGAACACTTTTTGCGGTATTCATCATGTTAAGCGGCATTGCAATAGCAACAGCTGCAAAAATAACCGTGATCACTGCACTGGCTAGGCTTACTGTTTTACGCATGAATAGCACTTGAACTAATAATAAGGCTAATGCTGCCCCACCAACATACACGCCTAATCTAAAACCAGCAAAGGCAGTGCCTAGTTCAACAATATTAAATTTATAAAGGGGTCCTGGTAGCACCACCATTAAAAAAGCGATAAGCCCAACTAAGGTCACTAAATGTTTCATTGCCTACTCCGTTATTGTTATATGGTTATTGTTTTTTAAACAGCTTTATACTGTTAACACTCCAATTTAGATTACTATGACCGATAAGTATCTATAAAGTCATAATTTATTGCTCTTTTAAAGTAGATAACTTGACTCCTTGGTAAAAATCAACAAACTACGGGGGTAAAATTATCAGGGTATTATTATTTATGAAAACAGAGATTAGTTACCGATTTGAGTCATCACAAGTGGCTAACCGCTTTTTACACGAATTAAAAGATTGGCCAGTCAATGACGTAAAAACACGCCTTTTCAATGGCGGCGACAGCGTTAAAGTAAGCTACGAATATGATGAAAGCGGATTTGATTATACCGTTGCCGAACTTGATGATTTAGCTGAGCAACACGGCGGGCAAGAGGTATCGAGTTAAATCGACTTAAACCTAATCTGGTTACGTCCCTCTTTTTTTGCTTGATACAATAACTCATCTGCTGTTTTAATCACCGATTTAGGTTGTATATTTTGCTCAATTATACTGTTTGCATTGATACTCACGCAGCCAATACTAATAGTTAGCTGATTTTGTATATCAGAGCCAATATGATCAATATGTAAATCAATAATGGCGTTTAACAACAAGTTTGATACCTCAACACCTTGTTCATCACTGAGTCGATTAAATAAAAGAATAAACTCTTCGCCACCGTAACGAGCTGCCACCCCCTGATAAAGCAACGCTGTTTTATTTAAAACATTAGCCACTTTTTGCAGTGCGGCATCACCCGCTTGATGGCCATACACATCATTAAATTGTTTAAAGAAATCCACATCAACCAGTAATATCGTTAAAGTACTACGCTCATTTTTTGCTTCGCTCCACTGCTGATCAAATATTTCATCAAATGCACGACGATTAAATAAATGAGTGAGCCCATCTATCTTACTAATTCTCTCAAGCTCTTTATTTTTTTCACTTATTTGCATAAACAAAGCGTTAAAACCTTTAATCAGAACTTGCAGCTCTAAAAACTGATTACTCATTCTTAATGGGCTTAACGTGTTACGAAGTAGCATTTTATTTAATGCCTCAGCTCCGCTTATTAAAGGACGAATAAAATAACGATTAATAATAAATAAGCCCAGCAACGAAATAAGCAAAAACATTAATAGTGTTAACAACAAATCACGGTCTAATAAAGTAGGTAGTTGTTGATGATAATGTTTAATATCTATCAGCATAAGTGGCTCATTATTAATGTCGAGTAACACTCTTCGCCTTTGAGTAGCAATTTTACCGCCTTGTAAGCTACCCGTTAATTTTTTTAGGTGCGTATCAAACTGTCCATCGGCTGGAATAGAGTGGGTAAGGTCAACCTGTGACACACCGGCAATTTTTTGTATAAACGATGGGCGTACTTTTCTTATAAAAACCATAGCGCCAATTTGTTCACCCGTGTTATTGGTTTTTCTGATCATATGAGATGCAAACATCACTGGTCCATATTGCGTTTTTAAAAAGCCAGAATGTTGTAAGCTGTTATTTTGTGGGGTGATATAGTTGAGAGGTAAAATTGATTTATTTTTTTGGTGTGTTTGTAAGTTAAATTCAGGGGCATCAAAATCATTAACTTGTACATAATTATGTGTTTTAGAGTAAACCAAATTAAAGTTCATATCATAAATAAATACGCCATCAATTTTCAACGATTTAAAGGTATCATCAACAAAGTTTGAGCTAATGTAACGAGAGTCTAGCGTTTGTAAAAACTCATAACTATCGTCCCACACAGCGTAATCATAATTTAGCGTTTTTAAAAATACAAACTCACGTTCTAAGGCAATTTTTACGCTTAGTAACTCTCTGTTTTGGTAATCCTCAATACTTTGCTCAATGTTAGGTAAACTAAAAAAGTAGCGATAACCAACTAGTAAACCAGTGACCATGGTCATTAAAATTAATATGCTTGTTATTACAAAGTATCTAAGTGACATAAGCTCTGCATTTTAGTATTTTAGGTACAGTTGAATGTAAGCTTTAAGTTTAAAGCTTACACGGACTTTGTTGAAATAGGTATTGCACAACGTATTAAAGACCCCTTATTAACTTCACTTTCAACCTCTATAGTGCCATTGTGCTCTTTAAGTATGTTGTAAACTATAGCCATTCCCATACCAGTGCCTTGGCCTACGGGTTTAGTAGTAAAGAAAGGATCGAATATTTGTTTAAGTATGTCGCCATCCATCCCACAGCCGTTATCTGCCACCTCAATATAAATATTATTTTTATTAGCAAACAGCTTAATGGTGATTTTTCCCTGCTGATCGAACTGGCTATCACAGGCGTGTTTCGCATTAATTAATAAGTTTACAAATACTTGTTTCATCGATGATAAATTACACTGTGTTAAAGGTATTTTTTCTATATGTAACTCTATAGCACACGTTCCTAACTGGTTGTCGAGTAACTTTAGCGTGCCATTTAATGATTCTGTAATGTCTGCCATTGTTGTTACATTATCTTTTAGGCTCGCAAAGTCGACAAGGTTACTAACAATATGAGCAATACGCTCTAAACCCTCTTGAGTATCATCAACTAAGTCATCTATATCGTTCAATATAAAGCTTATGTCGTTCTCTTGGTTGAGCTGAACTAAAATCGACTCTAACTGCGATACTGAAATCGATTTATCTACAAATTGTTGAGCTGCCGTCATTAACGTAACCAACATGGGCTTTATAAATTTTATACTTGCTACATTACTGGTTATATAAGCAAGCGGGTTATTTATTTCGTGAGCCATCCCAGCAGAGAGTGTGCCTAGCGTGGCCATTTTTTCACTTTGCATTAAGGTTATTTGTTGGTTTTTGACCGTTTCGAGCTTTTCTTCCAGCTCTTGATTAGCAATAAATAATGCCCTTGTTTTGTCTTCTAGTAGGGTTTCTAATTGATCTCTGGCTGATTTTTCGCGCAAATACGCTTTTTTATAATTGTAGTCGTCTTCAGCCATGGTGAGTCCCATAGTTTACTTCAATTAAGCACGAATCAAACCCATCATGCATGCACTGAGCATGGTTAAGTTTAACATCGACTCCATAATGAGACGCAGCACCAAAAATAAGCCCTTCAGCGCACATACAAAGCTGTCGCTTAGAGTTGTAGCGCATTAAAATAAACCCGTCTTCAATAATTTGGGCGTCAATTTCAGGTAAATTTGGCTCATGATAAAGCTTAGCTACTTCAACATGAATTACTTTATCAATGCCAATAATAAGATCAGCAAAACAATTAAAGTTAGCAACAATACTAGGATGACGCCCCTTCAAATGAGAGAACAAATACTCTCCAAAGGCCTTTAATACCTCTGACATAGACATAGAAAGTGCAGTTGCTACATCTTGTGCTAAAGCAACTATCTCTTCATCCGGGTAACTTTCTGCAGAAATATAAACACGACCTTGCGGTGCATTTTTTTCAAGTAAGTCGTCCCATGCTGCCATGCCACATTTTTCGATAACTAGTGCCTCAAGCCCTCTAAAGATAACGCCTTTCATGCATGTTCCTTCTATCATCATTTTTAGATTGTTAGCTGCATCTTCACTTAGTTACAAACGCTCGCTGCCTTACTACTCATATGCACATTCGCGTAATAAGTTTTACCCTATAAAACATCAGCATTAAAGTAATAGTAGTTTAGTCACTTGGAAAACGCCCAAAAATGTTCGTTATTTGCATGCTCTAAGATTAATCTTAAGTTAAATTGAGAAAGCGTGATCACATTCTGCTTTTTACTCTATTGGTGGCAACGCTATTGGCAGGATCGTCTGGCCAAAAATGTTTGGGGTAGCGCCCTTTCATCTCTTTTTGTACCTCGCGGTAACTACTGTTCCAAAAATGTGCTAAGTCTTGAGTCAACTGCAGTGAACGCTTACCTGGCGATAACAACTCCATTAGCAATGCTAATTTACCGTTAGCTAACATAGGCGTACTGGTTAAACCATATACTTCTTGCATGCGCACACTAAGCTTGGCGGGGCCATCAAGTTGGTATTCAATCTTTATGTTAGAGCCACTTGGTACGCTTAACCGCAGTGGCAACAATGATTTAAGCTCGCTTTGCTGTTGCCAATTAAAGCAGTTTTGCAGTGCCTCAAAGTAATTAAACTTTTTAAGCTGCTCAAGGGTTTTAATATCTTCAAGGTATACCCCTAACCAATCACCTGCTGAGTCAATTAGCCGCTGCTGACTAATAACAGGAAATTGTTCTGGCATCAATTTACTAGCTAGGCACATTCTAATAAGTAGTTGCTCACTTTCTTTTTGCTCGTTAAACAACGAAAAACCCTGCTTGGCAAACAAACTAAGCCATGCCTTGGCCCGCTCTGCTTTATTAAGCTTATGTTTGCTCGGTTGGCTGCTAAGGGTAATTTCCCCAAGTTTCACTTCATCTTGATGAATAAACCGAGCGGCTTTTTCATCAAACTCGCAGCGGGTAAGCTCAGTAAATAAATGCGGTAAATATTCTTTGAGCATCAATGGACTAAGCGAGGTGGCCGCAAAAATACGTCCGCCTTTATGGCCGCCCATACTGGCAATAGCTATGTATTCGTCATTATGCCAGTAGTCAGGGTTTAGCTCAGCCCCTGCGCCATTTGCTAATAAGTAGCCATTGCCGCGTTTTTTAGCAATCCGATCTGGATAGCCAAGCGATACTAATAAGCTTAAATGCTCAGTGTTTAAATCTGTTTTGCTGTCGGTAAATTTTAAGCGTTTTAACCAATAACTTAATTGCTGCTTAAACACCGGATGCGGTCGCTGCTGTTGACTATGCAGTGCTAGGTTGAGCTCATTGGCAGTGTTAACTCGGCTTTCTAGTAAGGCGATTAAATAAATAGCTAAGCGATAAATCCCACTTAACCGTGGCTCTAACATTTGCGCTTTTAATAACATATGCGCTAGGCGAATATCGGCACCAAAGCCCAACATTTTACTACCCAGCGTGGTGAGCTTACCGTTACTATCTATGGCTTCAAGCATAGATAATAAATTGGTAGCTTGGCTGCATTGTTGCTCACTTGGCGGGTCAAGTAAGGTGAGTTCACTAATGCTTGCGCCCCATTGCTTCGCCTCAAGCATCAGTTGGCTAATATCTGAGGTAAGAATATCAGGGTTATCGTGGCTGTTTCGTCTCTCAAAAGTTTGTTTTGAACCTAACCGATACACAACCCCTGGTTCTATTCGTCCTGCACGCCCTGCGCGCTGTACTGCCGATGAACGCGATATACTTTGCGTGGTAAGCTCAGTTACACCGGTTTTTAAATTAAAGCTGGCTGCACGGCGCTTGCCGCTATCAACAACAATTCTAATACCTTCAATGGTTAAGCTGGTTTCGGCAACATTGGTCGTTAATACTACTTTTCTCATCCCTTGAGGCGCTGGTGCAATTGCTGCTTGTTGATTGGCTTTATCTTGTTCGCCAAATAATGTGGCAACAATACAATCACTGGGCAAGTCGCTCAGCGCTTGCTGCACGCGCAGTATTTCAAGCTGGCCGGGTAAAAATACCAGCGCACTGCCTGTTTGCTCATTGAGTGCTTGTTTTATTATTGGTGGAATAGCATCAAGCCAGCGGCTTTCATCTTTTATTGGGCAATATACTTCGTCAATAGGGTAACTTCGCCCGTTTGACTGGATCACTGGGCAATTAAAAAACTCAGTGTAGCGATCGCTATCAAGGGTGGCCGACATCAGCATAATAGTTAAATCTTCACGCAATGCTGCTTGCGACTCTAAAGCAAAAGCCAGTGCGGTATCGGCGGCAATAGAGCGCTCATGAAACTCATCAAAAATAAGTAAATCAACATCACTAAGATCAGGGTCGTTTTGTAACATGCGCGTAAGCATGCCTTCGGTAACTATTTCAAGGCGAGTGTGTGTGCTGACTTTGCTTTCACCTCGCACCCGTAAACCGACACTTTGCCCCAGCGTTTCGTTTTGGCAGTGCGCTAAATAATTGGCAATATTTCTCGCCGCCAAGCGCCGCGGCTCTAACATGACGATGCGCTTATAATGTCCATCGCGCATAAGCTGTAATGGCAACCATGTTGATTTACCAGCACCAGGCGGCGCTTGCAGTAAGGTGATTGGGTTGGCTTTTAAAGCATCAATGAGTGAAGTATATATTTCTTGAACCGGCAGCACGCTATTTACCCTAAATTACTTTGCCGCCATTGTAGCAAAAAATATCGTTTTATTATTAAAAAGCAAGTGGCGTTTTAAGTGATTTAAATGCCCTTAAATTAGCTCACGATTGCATTTCGTTTCAAATACCTAGTAGGTATAAAGCTGTAAACCGAAGCTAAAGCTAAGTAAAAACTCTTTTTAATTGTTACGTTTTGTGCAACTTTGCGGCTAATTGTATTTATAATAAGCAAATAGCGGCTAACGTCACCTTTATTAGACTAAAGAATGATTGCTGCTGAATCTGCTGATTTTATGACCTTTCTGCTATTTTACATGGCAAGATCACACTGTAAAAACAAAAACATAAACCACTGAATTTAAAGATCTTTTAAATTTAACAAGCCAGTTACAACACATCCCTTTGCTATTTTTGTTAACACTTACAAAGCGTTAAACTGGGCTATGCACGACCTTTTGCCTAATTACAATCTGTAGCAAGCTGTTTTACCCTGCGCACTCAACGTTCATTTGCTTTGTAAAAGCTGTATTTTTATTTTGAGTTAGCAACTAAGTTGCAGGAGAAGTCATGACCACCAAGCCGCTAGATGATAATTCATCTGATGCTATACCAGGAGCGGATACTCAAACCGTGTCCGATAGCTATGAAAATCTTCATAAACCCAGCTCTGAGTTTGAAAGCCGCGACGCTTATCTAGAGCACGAACTGCAAATTATGCAGCCAAAACGCTGGCGTCCAAATTTACCGTTTAGAGATTATCGCTTTGAATTTGAAGACACCATTCCAGCGATGGCCGCAACTATAGGTAAAGTTGTGATGGTTGCAGCCATTGCTGCCACTTTTGCAGGCCCTTTGGGGTTGAGTGATGGCTTTGTACTTGAAAACGTACGCTACGAACTTTTAATTGTTTCGTTATTTATTTTACTATTTTCTGGCTTTATTTTACCGACCGCTAACTTAGCGGGTACTCATGGCCCACTCATTCCATTAATTCCTATTGTGGTTGCCGCAGGCGGACACCCTATGGCCTTTGGCTTGCTCATAGGTGCCTTTGGATTGATATTAGCATTCAGTAAAGGCGGCAGTCTCATGGCCAAGCTCACCAGTAAAGGGGTATGTGGTGGCTTGCTTCTCTATTTAGGCTTTGTGGGTACCATTTCTCAGGTTAAAAAACTATTTGCATGGGCTGAAGAAATTCAAATGACCCATATTGCCTTTATCGTAATCTTAGCCACAATTTTACTTTATGCTTTATTGGAGCATTACAAAAAACGCTGGTTAGCCGTGCCACTGAGCTGTTTAATTGGTGGTTTTACTGCTTTTGCATTGGGCGCACCGTTTGAGTTTCATACTGCACCGGGCTTACCAAACATGAACCCTATGTACTGGTGGGGCGAAAACACCGGCTGGATGCTTGGCTTACCCACAGCAGAAAGCTTTGTGGTTGTACTTCCTTTTGCAGTTTTAGCGGTTGCTATGTGGTCGCCTGACTTTTTAGGCCATCAAGTATTTCAAAAAATTAGTTACCCAGAGCGTACTGAAAAAGTACAAATGAATATCGACGATACCATGCTTAGCGCATCAACAAGACAAACCTTTGGCTCGCTATTAGGCGGTGCTAACTTTGCGTCATCTTGGGGCACTTACATTGTTCCTGCTGCTATTGCAAAACGCCCTATTCCTGCAGGCGCAATTTTAACTGCGTTATTTTGTATTATCGCGGGTGTTTGGGGTTACCCAATGGACTTAGCTATTTGGCAGCCAGTATTATGTGTTGCCTTAATTGTAGGGGTGTTTATTCCACTACTTGAAGCGGGTATGGAAATGACCCGTGAAGGTAAAACCACCCAATCAGCCGCCATTGTGGTGTTTGCATCAAGCCTAGTAAACCCTGCATTTGGTTGGTCACTAACTATGCTACTTGATAACTTGGGCCTTATTGGCTGTAAAGAAAGAAGTGCTGATTTATCGCGAATGAGTCGCTGGGTCATCCCACTTATAATGTTTGTATTATTAACCGGTGTAATGGCACTGGTAGGCATGCTGCCAGGCATTCCTGCGCTAATGCCTAGCTTTAGACATTAATTCCTTTATTAAACAGCAAAGCGAGCTTTAATAGCTCGCTTTTTTTATACTTATAAAAACCAGCACAGTGTCCCTGCAATAATCCCCCCTGAAGTGACAGTCCCTGAAATAATTACAAGCCACCCTGCAGAATTTTTATAAAGCTCGCCACCAGCTAAAAACCTTTACGCACCAAAAAAGCATAAGCAGTTGATATATTAAGCGTTTCACTTTCTGGTATAGCCTTTGCAACTTTATAAGTGAACGTTAAAAATCATTTTATTAGTAACGCTTTTAAAATGAAAAATCATCACTCTTAATAAGGAGCTAATTATGAATAGCGATCGTATCGAAGGAAACTGGAAAGAACTTAAAGGTAAAGCGCAACAAAAATGGGGCGATCTTACCAACGATGATTTAGATAAAATTGAAGGTAGCCGTACCGAGCTTGTTGGTAAAATTCAGCAAAAATACGGTAAATCCAAAGATGAAGCCGAGCGCGAAGTAAATGACTTTGAGAAAGGTCATTAATATAAAGCGTGTTAACAGCTTTACTTGCTAATAAAAAACCGCCAATTGGCGGTTTTTTTGTTGGTAAATAATAAAATCACTAGATTTAACATATTCGGTAATTCTTTGAATTAACCTGCCTGTTTATTATTTGAAATCGACGCCAAAAGTTCAGATATCAGCTGCCTATCTATCTGAGCATTTTTTTCACTCAGTTTATGAATAAACTCTAAAGGTGTAAGCCCATGTGATTTTTCTTTAATGGTAATACTCGCGCCTTTATCCATTAAAAGTTGCACTAAACCAAAGTCATTAAGCAAAATAGCCGAGTGTAGAGGTGATAAACCATCTATGTGACTTAACGTATTTACTTTGATTCCTTTAGAAATAAAGTATTCGATATAAGCATCGCGCTTATCTATATCTTTAATTTCAAATAAAAATGCTAGACCAGCGCCTGATTCAAGTGATTCGATATCACCCTTATCTGCTCTATAATTAAGTAAATAATATTCACAAACGTCACTTGGTATATAGCGAGTATTATCATCAGTGCTGCAAATAGTAACATCTTCAATATCACTATTAATAAGCGAATACAAAGCAACTGAAGAATATCCAACAGATAACAATAGGAACAAAAAAATAGTAAGCTTTTTCATTTCTACTCCCAGATTACTTTACTATCAGCATCGCTATATATTTAAAAATTTAATACTCTCCCTATTCTCACATTAGTAAAAGGCTTGCCTTTTACCTCAGAGCACAAGTGCACTTTGTAAGCACCAATATGATTACCAAACTTTTTAAGTGTTGTTAAAAATGACATAAACAAGAAGCCTTAAAAATAGGCCGTGAACATTTTTTGGAGGGTTGCTACATGATTCCCTATCAAGCTTAAATATTCACATGCCTTTGTAAATAGGCCTCACATGATAAACAAGCCTATATAAAATACAATAATTAAAACTTTAGATGTATAGGTAAATCGAAAGAGAAGCTGAGCGCGAAGTAAATGACTTTGAGAAAGGACATTAATATAAAGCGAATTAACAGCTTTACTTGCTAATAAAAACTGCAAGCTGGCGGGTTTTTTTATGCCTTAAACTTTAATTGAGCTTTGAAGTGCTCAGTATTTTTTCATGATTGGAGCTAACTTATATTTGTATTTAATTTGATAAATCCAAACTATTTCCTAAACTCAAAATTAATCTCATACAAATAAGTTATCGTTTATTAAATTGTTTCTACAAAATTTACTAAGATAAAACCTCAAAGGTAATAAATATGAAAAGCATGAGCATCCCAGCGTTAATAATTAGCTTAATATTATCAGCTAATGTAATGGCTAAAACTGTCAGTATTCGGGCTGATAGCTGGTATCCAATGAATGGAGAACCTGACTCTGAAAAAGAAGGCTTTATGATTGATTTTGCCCGCGAGGTTTTCTCTGCTGCTGGGTATGATGTTGATTACAAAATCATGCCTTGGGAACGTGCCATTGTATCCACCCGAGAAGGTAGCTCTGATTGCGTTGTTGGTGCTTATACTGAAGATGCGCCTGACTTTAATTTCCCTGCTGAACAATGGGGAAAAGATATAACAGGTTACTTTATATTGAATTCCTCTTCATGGGTTTTCAATAACCTAGACTCTCTACTAACAGAAAAAGTTGGCGTAATTGAAGGTTATGCTTATGGCGAAGATTTAGATAAATTAATCGCATCAAGAAAGGATATTTTTAAATCAATTCCAGGGAATGACGCGCTAGAGAAAAACTTTAAAAAGTTAGCCGCAAATCGGATCGATGTCGTTATAGAATCAGTTTCCGTCGGAAAAGCTAAAATTAAGGATATGAACTTAGAAAGTAAAGTGAAGCTTGGAGGCCAAAATCCTTCCTCTGATTCAATTTACATAGCATGTTCACCGAATACCAAAGGTAAAGCGCTAACACAGATAGTAGATGAAGGCACAAAAGCAATGAGAGAATCAGGCAAGTTATCTCAAATAATGGAAAAGTATGGTTTAAGCGATTGGAAATAAAAAAGTTAAATAGGTGATTAACAATAAGCCTAGCATTGGGTAGTTGCTTTATTAATTTTTAAAATGGGTAAGGAGAGTGTTCAGAATTCTGAGCGCCCTCCCTCTGTCAAACTTAGCCCTTTTTATACCCTACAACAACATTTCAAAAAACAAGGCTGCTAGCTCATGCCTTCCTGTTACATCCGCTTTTTTATAAATAGCCGAAGATTGATTACTGATGGTTTTTTCAGATTTATCTCTAATGTTGGCAATCTCTGAAGTTGATAATCCTTTTACTAAAAATAGAGCAACTTCTTTTTCAGCTGCCGTTAGCCCCCACTTTTGAAACTGCTCTTCAATTTTACTAAAAAATGCAACTTTTGAGTCCTCTAGTTGCTGGTTAAGCAGCCTAATATTTTCTTTTGACGCTTTTAACTGCGCCAAATTGAGTTTTTCATTCGTAGTACGCTTATGGATATCAATCATTAAATAAACGAACAAAGCTAACGATACAACAATTAGCATTATTTCTTGAAAAATATGCTTAGGTTCTACATTGCTTGAAATATCGATTGATAAATCAATTAATTTAAAAATAATGATTAGAATCAATGTAAATGAAATCAACTTGTCTTTATGCATTTTCACCTAGCCATAAAAAAAGCCACAACAGCGTGGCCTTAATTATTGTTATACGTTCACTTACTTTAGTTCAGCTTCATCAGCAAGGATATATTTATTTTCAACCCATTGGCCTTCAACTTCAATTGCGGCCCCCACGGTTAAGGCACTCATAAACGTTGCTAAATTAACATCTTGGTCATTCACTTCAAGCTCTGCATTTTCAGATAATTGCACTTCATAGCCGTTTAACATAAAGCTATTTGCTGTTAAAAGTTCAGTAACCGTACCTTCTAATTCAACATAGCCAACTTTGTTATCATCACCGCCATTATCGTCATCTCCAGCGTCCCCACCGTCGTCGTCTCCATCGTCGCTTTTATTCTCAAGCTCAACTTTACCAAGCACAAATACGTTATTGATATCATATAGGCCTTCAACATCAACTCTATCGCCAACGACAAGCTGCTCTATAAACGTTGTTAGAGAAACCAATACATCATTTATGATATATTTTGCATTGGCATCTAACACAATTTCAGCTCCATTAACCGTTATTGTATTGTTTGAAATTGCAGTGATCTGCCCCTTCATTTCCCATTCTTGCTGGTATTCGTCTTGGTCTTCTTTTTCGATTTTTAACACACTTAATAACGGTGACGTTTGTAGATAAGCAATCTCAACATAATCATTAATATTTAAGGTGTCGAAACTAAAGTATTGCTCGTCGTCATCTTCAAAACGACTAAATTCGTTGAATACGTATAACACGCCATTAACGGTAATCGTTTTGTTATCACGGTCTATGCTTTCAATAACGCCTTTTACTTTGCCGTCTGATGAGTAAGATGATTGTTTTGATTCAACTTTAATGATCTGACTATTATCAATATAAAGCTCAACAAACATCCCCACCGTTAAGTTATTGAGTGCAACACCTTCAACCTCAACATTATTTGCATAGTCAAATACTTGGCCGTTAACCCCTATAGAGGTCGCACTAATTTGAGTAATTAGTCCCTCTATTTCATAGCGTAATACGCTATCGTCATCAACATCGAGCGACTCTTTAACCGTTCTCGCATCAACCTCATTGGCAACCATCACGCCATCAACTAAATTACCTTCAACTTTTACATAGCTGTTATTTGCCAATACCCCATCAATTTCAGCTAGCCGATAATCAATCACCACATCATTAATAGTAAATTGTAATGCGGTCTCATCTAAATTAGATACGATCCCAGCAGTATATTCATAATCGTCGTTGTCTGTATCGGTGTCTAATTCAATGTATGACGCTAAAAAAGTACCATCCGCTTGCGGATAGCCGCTTATTTCAACTCGCTGCCCGACACTTATTAGCGCTTCTGAGGTATCAATAAAATGCGTTAAATCGTTATAAAATATAACGGTATTCGCAATCGTTATTTGGCTATTATTTCGGTCAATACTCTGAATTACCCCCTCCACCTCAGTATCGTATTCAACGTCTTGAGCAACCCATTCACCAGAGTCATTTTCTTGCGCTGAAAAGCTAATTTTCATGCCCACACTCAGTGCGTTTAATTGAGTGTTTAGGCCATTTTTTTTAATATTGCTGGTGTCGGTATTATATTTAATGCCATCAACATAAATACTCCCAAATCCGGTGATCATACCTTGCGTTACAACAAGCTTAGGAGAAATTGAAACGGGAGGGGTTATCGGGTTAACAACAATAGAGTCTGGCTGCTCACTTTGATTAGAGCCACCGCAAGCGGTCAATATGGTCAATGCGCTTAAAGTGAATATATGTTTATTCATTTTTTTCATACTAATAATCCTAGGGGTTAAGGTTAATTGGATATACTTCAAAAGATTATTGACCTATTTATAGCGTTGGTAAATAGGTGATTTTACCTAGCTTAGTCAACTTGCTGTTTTTACTAAAATTAACAATTTATATAATTGAACTATTAATTTAAACCTTGGTGCATATCAATTTATATGCAAAACAGTGGCTGCGTTTAAAACTATTTATTAAAACGCCATACACAAAAAAACCGCCAATTGGCGGTTTTAAGTTAGGCTTAATACAATTTATTTAGCGAGAGCCAATTTCACTGCCGCCTCTGCGTGTAGTTTGGTGGTATCGTAAAGCGGAACCTGCGTATGTTGTGGCTTTACCAACAAGGCTATTTCAGTACAGCCTAAAATAACGGCCTGCGCGCCTTGTGCAAATAAGCGCTCTATAATGCGTATATAATCAGCTCGCGAATCTTCATCAATAACCCCTTGGCATAACTGCGAATAAATAACCTCGTGCACTCGCTTTCGCTCAATAGGCTCAGGTATTAATACCTCAATGTTATGCTTATCGATTAAACGCTCTTTGTAAAAGTTTTGCTCCATTGTAAATTGCGTTCCCAACAACCCTACTCGCGTAATGTTATCGTGCTTTAGTTGCTCGGCGGTGGCATCGGCAATATGCAAAATAGGAATGGTAATATTACTGGCAATCTCATCGGCCACTTTATGCATAGTGTTGGTACAAATAAGTAAAAAGTCAGCACCACCAGCCTCTACCGATTTAGCTGCCTTGGTAAGTAACTTAGCTGTTTGTTGCCAATCGCCCTGATGCTGTAGCGCTTCAATTTCCGCAAAATCGACGCTCACCATACAATTTTAGCACTATGCAGTCCACCCAACGAGTTTTTAACGCCTTCGTTTAAAGCTTTGTAATAGCTGGCTGTTGACTCCCAACTCATGCCTCCGAGCATGCCAATCGTTTTCATAAAATTGCCTTGTTTAAAAGTGGTTAAGAGCAAGCCAATTGCTACACAGCTATGCGACAAAACAATAAGCTAAAATACCTGTAAAGTCTTATATAGCGAGCCCTCTGACTCATTATGCTTAATTCTGTCTTACTGTTTTGCTAACTATCAGATGTTGACTTAACAACGAATTTTTCGAATACACAATTTAGTGGGAAATAAATTACCAAATAAATAGCTAGGAAAAGTAAAAACTCCATATAAAAAGGTAGATCTTTTAGGTTTATTATTGAATCAGTTAAATAGCGGCTAACAAACGATGTAATGAATGCAGATAAAAATATAATGACTAAGTTTGAAGTTTTTTTATTCATGTAAATCCTTTTAAAAAAGCTAATAGCTTAACATTACCCATTATCTTAGTTAGTGCCCCCTAAAACGGGAATTTATATATTGATTAATAATTCCACTAAATAAACTCTTTGTAAACAACCTAGTTCTTAAAATAAAAAACGAGCCTACCTTGGCTCGTTTTTGTTTTAACTGATAGCTGACCGCTAAAAACTGACCGCTTCGCTATTTAACCACTTCGCTTTACTCCGGCTCATACCCCAAGTTAGGCGATAACCATCTTTCGGCTTCTGCGAGCGTCATATTTGTTCGCTTAGCGTAGTCTTCAACCTGATCCTTCTGTATTGCAGCAACGGCGTAGTATTTCGCTTGTGGGTGTGAAAAGTACCAGCCCGACACCGCAGCACCTGGCCACATGGCGTATGAGCTGGTGAGCTGCATGCCAATGCGTTTTTCGGTATCGAGTAACTGCCAAATTTTCTTTTTCTCGGTGTGCTCTGGGCACGCTGGGTAACCAGGCGCTGGGCGAATACCTTGGTAGTTTTCGCGAATGAGTTCATCGTTAGGCAGGTTTTCATCCGGTGCATATCCCCAATACTCTTTACGCACTTGTTCGTGCAGGTATTCGGCAAAGGCTTCGGCGAGCCTGTCGGCAACAGCTTTTACCATTATTTTATTATAGTCATCTTGCTGTGCGTCGAACGCATTGGCTAGGTCGTCTTCTTCTAAGCCACCTGTTACCGCAAACGCACCAAAGTAATCAGGCGTGCCTTTTGGCGCAATGTAATCGGCTAAACAGTAATTAGCAAAGTCGGTTTTTTCGGTTTGCTGGCGCAAATGACATGAGGTAGTTAATAGCTCTTTGCGCGTTTCATCGGTGTAAATTTCTATGTCATCGCCCACGCGGTTAGCTGGGAATAAACCAATAACACCTAATGGCTGTAAACTGCCTGACTTTTCAAGTTCATCGAGCATGTCGTTGGCGTCTTTAAACAAGCTTTGTGCTTGTTCGCCCACTACTTCGTCGGTCATTATGCGCGGATATTTACCGGCGATTGACCAGGTCATAAAGTACGGCGTCCAGTCTATGTATTTGCGTAAAGTCGCGATTGATACATTTTTAAACTCAGTCACGCCCAGCTTTTTAGGCACGGGTGGCGTGTAGTTATCCCAATCAAGCTGTGCTGCATTATCACGGGCGCGCTGTATGGTAACCGGTTTTGAGCGCGGCTTTTTGCGTGCTTGTTGTTCGCGTACTTTGTCGTATTCGGCGGTGGTTTTAGCTAAAAACTCTGCTTTATGCTCTTTTGATAATAAATTAGACACCACACCCACGGCGCGGCTGGCGTTATTTACATACACCACGCCTTTGTCGTACTGCGGCTCTATTTTAACTGCGGTATGCGCTTTTGAGGTGGTTGCCCCGCCAATCATTAGCGGCAGCTCAAAGCCACGACGCTTCATTTCTTTGGCAACATGTACCATTTCATCAAGCGATGGGGTAATTAAGCCCGAAAGGCCTATAATATCGGCTTTTTCGTCAATTGCTGTTTGCAGTATTTTTTCGGCAGGTACCATTACGCCTAAGTCGATTACTTCGTAGTTATTACATTGTAGTACTACGCCTACAATGTTTTTACCTATGTCGTGCACGTCGCCTTTTACGGTGGCCATAACAATTTTACCGTTGGTCGCGCCCTCTTCTTTTTCGGCTTCAATGAATGGGTCAAGGTAGGCGACCGCGCGTTTCATTACACGGGCCGACTTAACCACTTGGGGTAAAAACATTTTACCCGCGCCAAATAAATCCCCAACCACGTTCATGCCGTCCATGAGTGGCCCTTCAATGACGTGAATAGGTTTATCTGCGCCAGCACGGCACTCTTCTGTGTCTTCATCTATAAAAGTGGTAATGCCTTTAACTAGAGCGTGTTCTAGGCGTTTTTCAACAGGCCATGTTCGCCACTCTAAATCTTCTACGCGTTCAGCTTGTGCCATGCCCGAATATTTAGGCGCAAGCTCTACTAAACGCTCACCGGCACCTGGGTCGGTGTTAAGTATTACATCAGTAACTGCTTTACGAAGTTCCTCGGGGATGTCGTCGTAAACCGCAAGCTGCCCTGCGTTTACTATGCCCATATCCATACCCGCTTTTATCGCATGGTATAAAAATACCGAGTGAATCGCTTCACGTACTGGGTTATTACCTCTAAACGAGAACGATACGTTTGACACCCCACCCGAGACTTTACAGTGCGGTAAATTTTGCTTAATACGGCGGGTGCCTTCAATAAATTCTACGGCGTAGTTGTCGTGCTCTTCTATACCGGTGGCAACGGCAAATATGTTGGGGTCGAATATAATGTCTTCTGGCGGGAAGCCAATTTCGTCGACCAAAATACGGTAGCTGCGCTCACAAATTTCAAACTTACGATCGGCGGTATCGGCTTGACCTTCGGTATCAAACGCCATCACAACAGCGGCGGCGCCAAAGCGTTTTATAATTTTAGCTTGGCGAATAAACGGCTCTTCACCCTCTTTAAGTGAAATGGAGTTAACAATGGCCTTGCCTTGAATACACTTTAAGCCTGCTTCTATAACTTCCCACTTTGAGGAGTCGACCATTATAGGTACTTTAGAAATATCAGGCTCTGAGGCAATTAAGTTTAAAAACTTCACCATGGCCGCTTTTGAGTCCAGCATGGCTTCGTCCATGTTGATATCAATAACCTGTGCGCCATTTTCTACTTGTTCGCGGGCCACATTAAGGGCGGTCTCGTAGTCTTCTTCCATGATCAAACGTTTAAACATGGCCGAGCCAGTTACGTTAGTACGCTCGCCGACATTGGTAAATACTGTAATTTGTTGGGTCATTGGCGGCTCCTTAATTTAAGTTACAGGCTTCTAGGCCTGACAGACGCATACGCACTTCAAGCTCTGGTAATTTTCGTGGTGCTGCGCCTTCAAGCCCTTTGGCAAAGGCACGAATGTGCGCAGGCGTAGTGCCGCAGCAACCGCCAACAATATTAATAAAGCCCGATTTACCCCAATCTATGATCTCTTTTGCCATGTCGTCTGCTTCTAGGTCATATTCACCAAACTCATTGGGTAAGCCCGCATTAGGGTGAACAGAGACAAAGGTTTCGCACACGCGCGATAGCTCTTCAACGTATTGGCGCAGTAAATCTGGCCCAAGAGCGCAATTTAAGCCAATTGAAAGCGGCTTAATATGGCGAATAGAGTTATAAAATGCTTCGGTGGTTTGCCCTGAAAGCGTGCGGCCTGAGGCGTCGGTGATAGTGCCTGATATCATCACTGGTAATGTACGCCCTGCTTGTTCAAACGCCTCTTCTACTGCGAATGAGGCGGCTTTTGCATTTAGGGTGTCAAATATGGTTTCTATAAGTATTAAATCAGCGCCGCCTTCCATTAATGCAAGAGTAGACTCCACATACGCAGTCACTAACTTATCAAAGGTGATATTACGATAGCCAGGGTCGTTTACATCCGGCGATAACGAACAGGTTTTAGATGTTGGCCCTAACACACCCGCTACATAGCGCGGTTTTTCTGGGGTTTTAGCGCTAAATTCATCACATACAGCACGGGCTAACTTAGCTGACTCTAAATTAACTTCACGGCTTATACTCGCCATGTCGTAATCTTCCATCGAAATGGTGGTCGAGTTAAAGGTGTTGGTTTCGATAATATCGGCACCGGCGGCTAAAAAGCTGCGGTGTATATCAGTAATAATTTCAGGCTTGGTTAGGCTTAATAAATCGTTATTACCTTTAATGAGCACATGCCAATCTTTAAAACGTTCACCACGGTAGTCTTGCTCTTCAAGCTTATGCGCTTGGATCATGGTTCCCATTGCACCATCTAAAATTAAAATGCGCTGTTTGAGCGCAGCGCTCAGCTGTTCATGCTTATTGTTTTGAGGATTATTCGGCATAGTTGTTAGTCCTTACGTCTTGGCTAACTAAGTTAATATCATAGGGTGTGGTTTGGTAAACGTAATAATTTAACCAGTTTGAAAACAGTAAAAACGCGTGGCTTTGCCATGTTTTAGACGGTTGTTTGCTGGCATCGTCATCAGGAAAATAGTTTTCAGGCTTTGGCGCATCGGGGCTTTTTTGTAAATCGCGCTCATATTCGGCTTTTAAACTGTCGGCATCGTATTCGGGGTGGCCGGTAATAAACACTTGGCTGCCCGATTTATTTTTAAGTAAATACGCCCCTACTCGTTCAGAGCCCGCTAATACCACCAGCTCTTCACAGGCGTTTATTTTATTAATATCTATGTGGCCATAGCGTGAGTGGGGTACTAAAAAGGTATCGTCAAAGCCGCGGGTAAGTGCACCATGGGCAAAGTAGCATTGGTGGGTAAACACCCCGCAGAGTTTATTGTCTTTTAAATCGCGCTTTAAATTATAACGGTGGTATAAAGCCGCGTGGGCAGCCCAGCACGAAAACAAGGTAGAAGTTACATGTTGCTCGGCCCAATCAATAATTACTTTGAGCTCTTCCCAATACGCTACTTCTTCATACTCTAAATGCGCGAGCGGTGCACCGGTAATTAACAGTGCATCGTAGTTGTTGTTTTTTACTTCTGAGAAGTAACGATAAAAAGTATCTAAGTGTTGCTCTGAGTTGCTACTACTGCGGTGCGTATCTAGGCGCAATAGCTCAACATTTACTTGCAGCGGAGAGTTAGCCAACAAGCGAATAAACTGTACTTCGGTTTCTACTTTATTAGGCATCAGATTAAGAATAGCCAAACGCATAGGGCGTATTTCTTGGGTTTTTGCACGCGTTTTTGGCATTACAAACACGTTTTCATGACGTAAACGTGCAATAGCTGGCAATTCGTCTTCTACTGTAATTGGCATTCTTAAAGCTCCTGCTCATAAAAACCGAGAGTTAATACGCTCTCATTATGAACAGAATGCCAAAAATATCAACCTCTAGATGTATAGATGTCTAAATGAAATTTATTCACGCGGTTTGTATAAATTGAATATGTACTTTAAAACAGTGCCATTCGTTGACTGTTTCACCTGTGAGCCACTACAATACAGCATTGAAATTTTTATTATTATTTGAAGGCTCCTTCCATGGTTTTACCTGATAAGTTTATATTCTCGATGAGTCGAGTATCTAAGGTTGTGCCACCAAAACGCACTATCTTAAAAGATATTTCGTTGCATTTTTTCCCAGGCGCAAAAATTGGTGTGTTAGGTTTAAATGGTTCTGGTAAATCATCACTACTTCGCATTATGGCGGGTGTTGATGAAGAGTTTGAAGGTGAAGCTCGCCCTCAACCAGGCACTAAAATTGGTTACTTACCGCAAGAGCCTGTTTTGGACGAAAGTAAAACAGTTCGTGAAATTGTTGAAGAAGCTGTAGGTGAAGTAAAACATGCCCTTAACCGCCTTGACGAAGTGTATAACGAATACGCAATGGAAGGCGCTGACTTTGACGCACTGGCTAAAGAGCAAGGTGAATTAGAAGCGGTTATTCAAGCGCACGATGGTCATAATATCGATAACGTATTAGAGCGTGCTGCCGATGCACTTCGTTTACCTGAGTGGGATGCTAAAATTGAGCACCTATCGGGTGGTGAGCGCCGTCGTGTTGCTATTTGTCGTTTGTTACTTGAAAAGCCAGATATGCTGATTCTCGATGAACCAACTAACCACTTAGATGCTGAGTCGGTTGCCTGGCTAGAGCGCTTCTTACATGACTACGAAGGCACTGTTGTGGCAGTAACGCATGACCGTTACTTCCTTGATAATGTAGCAGGTTGGATTTTAGAGCTTGACCGTGGTGAAGGTATTCCGTGGGAAGGTAACTATTCTTCTTGGCTTGAGCAAAAAGATGCCCGCTTACAACAAGAGCAAAAATCTGAAAAAGCACGTCAAAAGTCGATTGCACAAGAACTTGAGTGGGTGCGTTCAAACCCTAAAGGTCGTCAAGCTAAGTCAAAAGCACGTATGGCGCAGTTTAGCGAGCTACAACAGTCTGATTACCAAAAACGTAACGAAACCAACGAATTGTTTATTCCACCTGGGCCACGTTTAGGTGACCAAGTATTAGAAGTAAACAACTTACGTAAAAGCTTTGGCGACCGTGTTTTAATTGATGATTTAAGCTTTAGCATGCCTAAGGGCGCTATTGTGGGTATTATTGGTGCCAATGGTGCAGGTAAATCAACGCTATTCAAAATGTTAAGCGGTGAAGAGCAGCCAGATAGCGGCAATATTAGCATTGGTGAAACAGTAGAACTGGCAACTGTTGATCAGTTCCGTGGCAACATGGACGAAAGCAAAACGGTATTCCAAGAAATCTCTGACGGCCAAGATGTACTAAAAATTGGTAACTTTGAGTTCCCAAGCCGTGCTTACGTTAGCCGTTTTAACTTTAAAGGTAACGATCAGCAAAAGTTTGTTAAAGACTTATCTGGCGGTGAGCGCAACCGCTTACACCTAGCTAAGCTGTTAAAAGCAGGCGGCAACGTGGTGCTTCTGGATGAGCCAACTAATGACTTGGACGTTGAAACATTACGTGCTCTTGAGAATGCTATTTTAGAATTCCCAGGTTGTGTAATGTGTATCTCGCATGACCGTTGGTTCCTTGACCGTATTGCTACACACATTTTAGATTACCGCGACGAAGGCCAAATTAACTTCTTTGATGGTAACTACACTGAATACGAAGAGTGGCTTAAAAAGACTCTTGGCGCAGAAGCTGCACAGCCTAAGCGCATAAAGTATAAAAAAATTGGCTAACAGCCACAGTGAATAAGTTAAAAGCCCTGCATTTAATGCGGGGCTTTTTTATGCGAGCTATTTTTATCTTTAAGCAAATTGGCGTGTTGGGCATTACCAGCTATGCTTATTATAAATAACAGCTTTATAAGATTATTATGCAAAACCGTCGGCAATTTTCTCGTATTATGTTCTCTACTGCAGCGCAATTAGTTATGGCTAGCAGCCAGTATGAATGCACTCTATTAGATATCTCTTTACATGGTGCGCTTATTACTAAAAGCGATGCATTTACTGGGAACAAAAATGACGAAGCAGTACTACGTTTTACTTTGCCACAAAGCGATATTGAAATAAAAATGCCGGTGGTTATTCGTCACATAGAAGAAAACCATATTGGTCTTAAATGCCATAGTATTGATATAGACAGTATCACGCATTTAAAGCGTTTAGTTGAGCTAAACCTTGCTGATGAAACATTATTACACCGCGAGCTTGAAACGCTTATTCACCAAACATAAATAGACGCACTGCGTGAAGTTTATTACCATAATCAAAAATAATTAAACGACGCAGATATGAGTTTAAACCCCAATCTACCTTTAGTTTATCATCCTAACTACTCGTTTAGTTTTGATCCCAAGCATCGCTTTGTAATGAGTAAGTTTGCTCAGCTACACCAGCATGTTAAAACCCTTGGACTTGCTGGCAGTAATATCACAGAACCACCACATGGTAGTGTAGAAGAGCTAGAAATAGTACATTGTGAAAACTACATTCACGATTTATGGCATAACCGCCTAGATGAAAAAGCCATGCGCCGTATTGGCTTGCCTTGGTCACAAGCACTAATGAACCGCACATTTACCGCTCCGTTGGGAACACTGCAAACCGCGCGTTTAGCACTTGAAAATGGACTTGCGTGCCACTTAGCAGGCGGCACTCATCATGCCCACAGTGATTTTGGATCGGGTTTTTGTATGGTTAACGATTTAGCTTTTACCGCACAAACGTTAATTCAAAACCGGGAAGTTACCAACGTACTGATTTTTGATTTAGATGTTCACCAAGGCGATGGCACCGCAGCTATGCTGGCTCATCAACCATATGCGTTTACCTGTTCAATACACTGTGAAAAAAACTTCCCATTTAGAAAGTCCCCTAGCGATTTAGATATTGGTTTAGCTAATAATATGCAAGACGCTGAATATTTAGGTATTGTTGACGATACGCTGCAATTTTTATTAAACGAGCTTAACCCGGATCTTGTTTTATACGATGCTGGCGTTGATATTTGGCAAGAGGATGGCTTAGGCAAACTGGATATTAGTTGGCAAGGGATAGAAAAGCGCGATCACTTAGTGCTTAAACGCTGCCTTGCAAATAATACTCCTGTTGCCACTGTGATTGGTGGAGGCTATGACAGAGATCATCAGCGCCTAGCAAAGCGCCATGGCATTGTTATAGAACAAGCGGCCAGTTTTTAAATAAAAAATACATAAACTAAGCTACACTTTAAGCTTATAAATTAATTGAGGTTATTATGCGGTTATTCACTTTTATATTATTGTTTATCTGTTTAGTTTTACCGATAAGCGCTCTGGCTGAAGACCCACCTGAGCTTCCGCCATTAGATCCCAAATATGAAGCAGAGCATGCCATGGTACTGGTTAACCATGGTTCAAGTGTGTACGCCATTAATATTCCAAGCTATGAGCTTCCTTATAATATGCACGTTATGTACAAAGTGGATGTATCGGATATTCCGTTTTTAGATCTAGTACGTGATGCTGAGTTAATCACAGTAAAACCAAAGCCATTTAATATTCAACGCTTAATGCGAGGCGAAGAAGTCGCGATTACCGGCGATGTATACCTTGGTGATTACAAGCAAGGGGGTAGCTTAGTTTACAGTGATAAACTGATAGAGCTCAGCGAGCAAATGTTTACGCGTGAGCTAACCGATTTAAATCCAACCTCAAAATGGCAGCAGTACGATATGGTTACGCTAAAAAACAATAACCGTATTTATATTCATCAAATAACCCAACCGCCCAGCTTTCATCATATTATGTTTGTTGATTTAAATGGCGCCTGTTTACAAAAGTTTCGTACCTCAACCGAAGTGCCTTCTGCTGGTGAGCTCAATTATAAATTTATAAATTGTGGCACATTGAAACCGATGTTTTATGATGCGGAGAGCTTAAGTAAATAGCTAAGCTTTGTTTTAGGAATGAAAAAAGGCTCCTCGCAATGCTCAGAGCCTTTGGTTAACTTTGGGAATTAACTCGGTTCATTGATCAGATAAGATCAGTTTAGCGCCACTAACTGTGGCGCAATTGTTTGATAATCTACCGCCATGGCAATACTCAAAGCGGTAATGTTAATAATTGAAAACGCAAACACTTGGCGTGCCCAACGGGTGGTGTCTATGTTGTAGCGATACCCTCTAAGTGCCATGAGTAACCACCAAAAACTGGTGATACAGGCAACGGCCATAAAGGCAGCACCGGTATAACCACTAATTGGCAATAGCATCACCACTAAAGCATATACGGCAATATAAAGCACAATATGGCGCTTAGCTTTATTAACACCTTGTGCCACGGGCAATACTGGAATATTAGCGGCTTGGTAATCCTTAAAGCGAAAAATAGCAATCGCATATGAGTGCGGCATTTGCCACAAACTAAACATCACCAGCAGTATTAATGCGCCCATATCGAACACACCCGTAACGGCGCAATAGCCAACAACAGGTGGAACTGCGCCCGACAGACTACCAATAAAGGTGCCGTAAACAGAGTTGCGTTTCATGTAGAGGCTGTAAACCCCTACATAGATGACATAGCCAAAGGCGGCAAAAAATACCGCCGTTTGAGTGGTAAAGGCAATTAATAAGCCAAAGCCAATTAGCCCTAATAACACGCCATGACTTAAAGCGGCTTTTGCAGACATTTCACCCGTTACAGTCACACGTGAGCGAGTGCGCGCCATGGCAACATCAATGTCTCTATCAATAACATTGTTTATGGCACATCCCGATGCAACAACAAGCGATAAACCAACCAAGGTAACCAACATTAACCATGGGTCTATATCACCGCGGGCGGCGAGTAAAAAACCACCGGCAACGCTGATCAAATTCCCCATAATAATACCTGGCTTAGTAACAGCTAAATAACGACGAAACATCTGAAACCTCTAGTACATCATCATTGCGTTTGATTCATAAATGATCCAAACAGACAGTCCAACCACCATGACGATGATCAACGCGCTAAACAAGAAGGTAAAGGTATTCGCTTTACCTTCATCAGTGGTGAAATTAAGGTGTAAAAAGTATTTTAAATGCACCCAAATTTGCACGATTGCTAAAGTAACAATACTCCAAAGCGTGGTGACCTTTGAAAAGTCGCCCTCCATCACCATCCAAAATGGAATGGCCGTTAAAATCACTGACAATACAAAGCCAATAAGATAGGTTTTAACACTGCCATGTGACTGATCATGATGTTGGCTTTGCATTTGCGCTAAAGCATGTGTTTCGCTATGGCTCATTACATTGCCCCCATTAAATAAACAACGGTAAATACACAAATCCACACAATATCTAAAAAGTGCCAAAATAAGCTTAAGCAACTTAAGCGCGTGACGGTTTGTTTACCTAAACCGCGCTTAATCACTTCTATCATCATTATGCTCATCCAGATAAGGCCTGCAGTTACATGTAAACCATGCAAGCCCACTAATGAGAAAAACGATGTTAAAAAAGCACTTTGCTGTGGGCCATTGCCATGAACAATTAAATGATGAAACTCATAAATTTCCATACCAATAAACACCGCGCCTAAACAAAAAGTGACCGCGAGCCAACCAAGCGTCAGCGCCTTTTTTTGCCCTTGAGCGGCAATCATGGCAAAACCAAAAGTAATACTACTTATAAGTAGCGCCGCAGTTTCAACGGCAACAAAATCAAGCTCAAAAATATCTTTGCCCGATACACCGCCTGCGGTGTTCATATAAAGCACTGCGTAGGTTGCAAAAAATGAGGCAAATAAAAGGCAATCGGTCATTAAATAAAGCCAAAAGCCAAAGATTGTATCGCCTGAGGTATCGTGATGTTCATGCGTATGACTTACGCTATGAGGCTCTAAATTTACATGGCCTTGAGTTGCAGATAACGTACTCATGCGCTTACCTCCTTCGTGTTACTGGCAATATGCGCGCCTTCAATTTGTAATATTTCATCGTTTTGCACGTAGTAATCTACATCACTGGTGTAAGCACGGTTAATAAACAGCGCAATCGCGCCAATAAAACCAAGCCCTGCTAGCCACCAAATATGCCAGATCATGGCAAAACAAAACGCCGTTAAACTCGCAGCAATAAGCACACCCGATGCGGTATTTTTTGGCATATGAATTGGGCTATAGCTAGATTTGCCTTGATAAGCTAGGCCTTTTTCTTTCATATCAGTCCATGTATCAATATCATCAACATGCGGGATTTCAGCAAAGTTATAGTATTGCGGTGGTGATGACGTTGACCATTCAAGGGTGTGACCGTTCCAAGGATCGCCAGTGGTATCATCAAGCGCTTCGCGGTTTTTAAAGCTCACATATAGCTGAATAATTTGGCAAATAATACCGAACATAATAATCACGGCCCCCACTGCAGCAATATAAAGCCAGATATTCCAATCAGGATTATTAGAGTGGTTTAAGCGACGCGTCATGCCCAAAAAGCCGAGTACGTACAATGGCATAAAGGCTACGAAAAAACCGATTAACCAACACCAAAATGACGCTTTACCCCAACGCTCATCAAGCTTAAAGCCCATTGCTTTTGGAAACCAAAAAACAAAGCCGGCTAAGTAGCCAAATACTGCGCCACCAATGATGGTGTTATGGAAATGAGCGATTAAGAATAAGCTGTTATGCAATACATAATCGGCACCAGGGATTGCCAGTAATACCCCCGTCATACCACCAATACTGAAGGTAACCATAAAACCAAGCGTCCAAAGTACCGGTACAGTAATGCGCAAACGGCCACGGTAAATAGTAAACAACCAACTAAATAACTTAACCCCAGTAGGCACAGCTATGACCATGGTCATCACCCCAAAGAAGGCATTTACATTGGCGCTTGAGCCCATAGTAAAGAAGTGGTGTAACCATACAATAAAGCCAAGAATAGAAATGGCACCGCTGGCATATACCATCGATTTATAACCAAATAAACGTTTACCAGTGAAGGTCGACACTATTTCAGAAAAAATACCAAAAGCTGGTAATACTAAAATGTATACCTCTGGGTGACCCCATGCCCAAAACAGGTTGATATACATCATGGCGTTACCGCCGGCTTCATTAGTGAAGAAGTGGAAATCTAAATAACGGTCTAGCGTTAGCATGGCCAGCACTGCGGTTAAAATTGGAAATGATGCCGCAATTAAGATATTTGCCCAGGTACATGCCCATGTGAAAATTGGCATTTTCATCAGTGTCATACCAGGGGCACGCATTTTAAATACTGTCACTAGGAAGTTAACAGCGGTTAATAGCGTACCGAGCCCCGATATTTGCAAGGCCCAAATATAATAATCGACCCCCACCCCAGGGCTAAAGGTCAACTCCGACAGCGGTGGATAAGCAACCCAGCCTGTTTTAGCAAACTCACCAAATATCAGCGATAAATTTATTAAAATGGCGCCACTGGCAGTAAACCAAAAACTTAAATTATTTAAAAATGGAAAAGCCACATCGCGAGCACCAATTTGCAGTGGTACAACAATATTCATTAAACCAATCATAAATGGCATCGCCATAAAGATGATCATAATAACGCCATGGGCGGTGAATATTTGGTCGTAATGTTCTGGCGGCAGATAACCTGGCGCACCACTAGTAGCAAGCGCCAACTGCGCACGCATCATAATGGCATCAGAAAAACCACGAAACAGCATGATTAGCGCTAATAAAATGTACATAACGCCTAAGCGTTTATGATCAACCGAGGTGATCCAGTCGCGCCAAAGCACACCCCATTTTTTATATTTTGTTATTAGCCCTGCTATAATAAGCCCGACTATAGCAATCACCGCCATGGTCACCATGATAATAGGTTCATGAAACGGAATTGCATCTATAGATAATTTACCTAAAAACGACATGATTATTCCTCGCCCTGGCTGTGTGATGATGGCATTGAATGATTACCCATTGCCTGATGCTCATTACTCATCTGCTGATGTTTATCCATCGAGTGGTGTTTTTTGTTCATATCGCCATGCGCCTGCATGTATTTCATCACTATGGTATGAAATAAACCGTCATCAACCTTGCCATAATAAGCGACGGGATTGTTTTCACTTGCTTTGGCAAGCTCAACATAATTGGCATGAGTAAGACTATTAGCGTTGGTTTTAACCTGTTCAACCCACTGGTTAAAGTCAGCTTTTGTTGGTGTTGCGATGGCATTAAATTTCATACCAGTAAAACCCGCACCACTGTAATTAGCCGAAAAGCCTTTAAACGTGCCTGGCTCATTAGCGATTAAATGCAGCTTAGTTTCCATGCCCGCCATTGAGTAAATTTGACTACCTAACTGGGGAATGAAAAACGAGTTCATGGTACTTTCTGACGTGATTTTGTATTCAACCGGAACATTAGCAGGAAATACCAATTCGTTTACCGTAGCAATACCTTGTTCAGGGTAAATAAATAACCATTTCCAATTAAGTGACACCACTTCAACAGTTAAGTGTTCACCTTTACCCTCTATCGGTTTATAAGGGTCAAGCTCTTGAGTTGACTGCCAGGTGATCACACCTAAAATAACAACAATAACAATAGGAACCGCCCATACAACAGCCTCAATCTTATTAGAGTGAGCCCATTTTGGTGCGTAAATTTCATGGTTTTGTGTGTCTCTGTATTTCCAAGCAAAATATAAAGTCATCACAATAACGGGGATCACAACTAACAACATAAGCACAGTGGCGATGATGATCAGATTCTTCTCATCAATACCTATCTGCCCTTTTGGGTCGAGTACCCCGCCATTACAGCCTGATAAAATCAGCGCCATACTAGCTAAAGCAATATTAAAAAGGTTACGAATTAACAAGGGACTATCCTAAAACCTAAAGAGTTTTTATTAGCTGCCAAAAATATTTAGCAACGATATTTGATAAAAACCCAAGTTAATTAAGATTGAATTACAAATAATGCAGAGCGAATGCAAGCATGAAGTATTGACCACTGGCTAAATAAAAAACACCTAGCAGAACCAACCCAGCTTTTTTAAACACATTAATATAACGCAATAAAAATTAACTTGGGTGAGGTGTGGTTGGCTGAGAGTGTGTAAAAACACTAAGCTACAATGAAAGTAATCGTTATTTACAGCAAGAATAAATAATTAGATACCACAGGTGTAACCTATACCCATAAAAATTAATGAGTAAACAGACAACCTGTAAAGCTAGGTGGAGCACGACAACCATGTGCAGCTTGCACGGGTTGCTGAACTTTAGCCTCGCTAAAAGCAAAGGCTGCTTTACGGAGGATTATTCCAGCACGACGCGCTGGAAACATGTGGAACAATAGCCAACAAAGGCCAATAAGTAACTGACACGATAAGATAGGATGAGCTAAAAATTCGGCAATAGTCAGTAATAATGGCTCTATAAAAAAGCCATCACTCACCAATGCTTCAAGCCTAAAGGCATCCTCGATAGCGCCACTAAGCAACATAACGGCATTAAAAACTAATAATGTTACAGCCACACTCACGCCTCTTTTCGCTTTATTAAAGCGCTCATGCAACACTGACTTACCTAAGGTAAGCAAAGCGCTGGTATGAAACAAAGAAAATGAGTTCAAAAACATTAACCTATTAAAATGACTAATAACAAAATTAGGTATACACCGTGGCAACAAAAACAAGTTGCAGCCGTAAAGCCTTATACAGTGACATGAAATACAGTCTCAACGCATTAGCACTATTTTGCTAAGCTAGAATTGATCCGCATCAATAGAACTTTCAAAACTTACTGAAAGTTCGGGCATGAGTATAACAAAGAGAATTTTCTGTTCAAGATAAAAACACGATTATTTTATTGCCTGTTGATTTATTTATGGCGCTATAAATAAAAAACCTCCCGTAGTGAGCTACGAGAGGTTTTTTGTTTAAACAGAAATGAATCTATTTAAAGAATTTGGTTTTCTTTCCATACTTGTTCTTTGGCTAGACGCTTTTTGCGTTTATCACATGGATCATCGCAATCACATGCTTTATCAATACCTACAGAGCCTAAGCCACCGCAGCTACTCGCCATCGATTTTCTTTGTACTATCATGCCTATCGCCATCGCAGCGACAATTAAAATAAGTAAGCCAAAGGTTAGAAAAAAAAGTGACATTGCTTAGCCCCTATTGTTCAGCAATAAAATGAGCTCAAATAGCGTATCTGAGCTTCGTATATTATATACCCTCATGCTAAGGATATAAACCTAAAGACTATAAATAAGGCTTAAACGCAGGGCTTGAATAAGTAACTAACCCCTGTGCCGATTTAGCAATTAAATACACCGGCAAATCATGCTGCTGCGCATACTGTTGCGCTTTTTCCATACCCATTACCGTTAGAGCAGTCGCTAAACCATCCGCGGTCATTGCACTTGGGTGTAAAACTGTGACAGAAACTAAGTCGTGCTTAATCGGCATGCCTGACATTGGATCAATGAGGTGCGTATAGGTTTCGCCATCCATAGTATAAAATATTCGATAATCGCCTGAGGTGGCAATACCGTTATTACCTGGTACTAGTACGCGGTGTACTTTTCGCTCACCCGGGCTTGCATCAGGTTGTTCAATTGCTATTCGCCATGCTTGATTGTCTGGTTTTGTACCAGCAATACGTAGCTCCCCGCCAATCTCAACCATGTAATCTGTAATGCCTTTGCTTTGCAATAGCTCAGCCACTTTATCAATACCATAGCCTTTTGCTGTTGCTGAAAACGACAACTCTAAATCAGCCATTGTTTTTACTAAGCCTTGGTCGTTAAGCACTAGCTTATCTATACCAATGTTTGCAGTCATTGCCTGAAGCTCATCATCAGTTGGTCGGTTTGTTGGTTTTTTATCTGGACCAAATCCCCATAAATCAATTAGCGGCCCCATAGTCACATCGAGGGTCTTAGTTGAGTTACCAATACGCATAGATTCACTAATAACGGCTCTAAAATCATCACTGATTGGCATTACTTCGTTGGCACCTAAACGGTTAAAGGTGTTTATTTCAGAATCTTTAATATAGGTCGACATAGACTGGTTAATATCGACTAAAACCGCATCTATTTCTGCTTGCACTGCTTGAGGGTCAACTTGCTCAGCGTAAAACTTAATGTGATAAGTTGTCCCCATCGTTTTACCTTCTAAGTAGGTTTCCTCTGGGACTGATTTTCCACATCCAGATAACAGTAAAGTCAGCGTAATTATAAATAAGGCGATTATGCCCTGGGGAGTATTTACTTTGTTCATAACAACCCTACTTAATAGGTTAAAAATTAATATAAAAAAGCCTCGTCACATAAAATGCGACGAGGCTGGTATTTTAACTAAATTTAATCAGTTTGGGTATTAGCCACCGAAATCATCTAGTAAGATGTTTTCTTCTTCAACACCTAAGTCTTTAAGCATAGTGATAACAGCGGCATTCATCATTGGAGGACCACACATGTAGAACTCACAATCTTCAGGCGCTTCGTGATCTTTAAGATAGTTCTCAAATAACACGTTATGGATAAAGCCTGTGTAGCCTTCCCAGTTATCTTCTGGTTGCGGATCTGAAAGCGCTGTGTGCCAAACGAAGTTTTCGTTTTGCTCAGCTAGGCCGTCAAAATCTTCAACATAGAACATTTCACGTTTAGAACGCGCACCATACCAGAAACTAATTTTACGCTTAGAGTTTAAACGCTTAAGTTGGTCAAAGATATGTGAACGCATTGGTGCCATACCTGCACCACCACCTACGAATACCATTTCAGCGTCTGTGTCTTTAGCGAAGAACTCACCAAATGGACCAGAAATAGTTACTTTATCGCCTTCTTTAAGTGACCAAATGTACGAAGACATTTTACCACATGGTAGGCTCAGGTTTCTTGGCGGCGGCGTAGCGATACGCACGTTAAGCATGATGATGCCTTCTTCTTCTGGGTAGTTAGCCATTGAGTAAGCACGAATTGTTTCTTCGTCTACTTTTGACTCCAGATCGAAGAAACCAAAATGGTTCCAATCGCCACGATACTCTTCAGGAATATCGAAATCTGCATATTTAACATGGTGAGCTGGTGCTTCGATCTGGATGTAACCACCCGCACGGAACGGCACTGACTCGCCATCAGGAATTTGCAGCTTAAGTTCTTTAATGAACGTCGCTTTGTTATCGTTAGAGATAACTTCACAATCCCATTTTTTAACACCGAAAATTGACTCTTCAAGTTCAATTTCCATGTCGTTTTTAACATTAACCTGACACGCTAAGCGACAACCTTCACGTGCTTCGCCTTTAGAGATGTGGTCAAGTTCAGTTGGCAGAATATCACCGCCGCCTTCTTTAATGTGTACACGACACTGACCACAAGAGCCACCGCCACCACATGCAGAAGATACGAAAATACCTGACTCAGATAGTGCACCTAATAGCTTACTACCTGCTGATGTTTTAATGGCTTTGTCTGCATCGCCATTAATGCCGATGATGATATCACCGCTTGCAACTAGCTTAGATTTAGCACCAATGATGATTAAAACTAGTATTACAACGATAGCGATAAAAACACCAACGCCTAAGAAAATATCCATGATTGACCTCGCTATTATTACAGTGAAATACCAGAGAATGACATAAAGCCAAGACCCATCAAGCCAACAGTGATAAAGGTAATACCTAAACCACGTAAACCATCTGGTACGTCTGAATACTTCATTTTCTCACGGATACCTGCAAGTAATGTAATTGCAAGCGCCCAACCCACACCAGCGCCAATACCATAAACAACAGACTCGCCGAAGTTATAGTTACGCTCAACCATGAAGGCTACCGCACCAAAAATTGCACAGTTAACTGTGATTAGTGGTAGGAAAATACCTAATGCGTTGTAAAGCGGTGGGAAGAACTTATCTAATGCCATTTCAAGAATTTGCACTAGTGCTGCAATAACACCAATGAAAGTTAAGAAACGTAAAAAGCTAAGATCTGCTTCTGGGTAACCAAGCCACTCTAGTGAACCCGGTGCTAATACCGCATGGTAAACCAAGTTGTTAACCGGTACTGAAATACCTAATACAACAATAACCGCTACACCTAGGCCAATTGATGTAGTTACTTTTTTAGACACGGCTAAGAAAGTACACATACCTAGGAAGAATGCTAACGCTAAGTTTTCAATAAAAACGGCTTTTACAAATAAACTAATATAATGTTCCACTTATCGCCCCTTACGCTTTAGCTTCTACTTGGTCTTTCTTATAAGTACGAAGTACCCAAATGAATAAACCAATAATGAAGAATGCACTCGGTGGTAAGATCAATAGACCCATAGGTTGGTACCAACCACCATTTTGTACTAATGGAATAATATCAACACCGAACAGTGAACCTTTACCGAATAACTCACGAATAAAGCCAACAGTAAGTAACACTACAGAGTAACCTAAGCCATTACCAATACCATCAAGGAAAGACATTAATGGCGGCGACTTCATTGCATAAGCTTCAGCACGACCCATTACGATACAGTTAGTAATGATTAGACCAACGAATACTGATAACTCTTTTGCCGTAGCGTAAGAGAAAGCTTGTAGTACTTGGTCAACCACGATTACTAATGATGCAATAATCGTCATCTGTACGATGATACGTACTGATGATGGGATATGGTTACGAATAGTCGAGATAAAAAGGCTAGAGAATGCAGTTACCAAGGTCAATGCAATTGACATGATTAATGCATTTTTTAAGCTAGACGTTACCGCTAGCGCAGAACAGATACCAAGTACTTGTAATGCGATTGGGTTGTTAGCGAAAACTGGACCAAATAGGACCGCCTTCATTTCTTTAGTATCAGCCATTAGTTCAATGCTCCTTTACGTACTTTCGCAAGGAAAGGGCCAAAGCCATTTTCGCCAGTCCAAAAATCAACTGCATGGTCAACACCGTTAGACGTTAATGTAGCACCTGAAAGACCATCGATCTTATGCTCATCACCGGCAGCAGTCCCTTTAACGATTTGGATTGGTAACTCTTTACCTTCCCACGTTGCAGTCCACTGTGGGTTTTGAATTTCACCACCTAGACCAGGTGTTTCGTTATGTTTGTAGAAAATGATGTCTTTAACTGTTTCGCCATCGCTTTCAAGCGAGATAAAACCGTACATTAAGCCCCATAAACCATAACCCTGAATAGGAAGGATGATTGCATCAGTAGAGCCATCGTCTTTTTTAGAGATGTAAACAGGTGCACGCTTGGTAATACGTTGAATACCGGCGATGTCCTTAATGCCACTCTCTTTTAAAGATTTGCTTAACTCAGCATCGTATTTGCTTTTTTCAAAGTCAAAGTCTTCTACCGGCTCAGCAAACTCACCACTTTGCATATCAACAAAGCGGGTTTCGATTTTAGCTTCAAACGTTTCGGCAACGTTATCAACTTTGCTAATACCAGCAGCAGCTAAGATATTGCTTTGAATATCTTTTGCTTTATTTGCTTTTTGCAGAGGGCGTAGTTGTACAGATGTTAGTGATACAATAACTGCACACACTAAACATAATGAGACAACAACAGCTAGCGTTTTGCCAATTGATTCGTTATTACTAGACATTACGTGCCAACCTCCGCTTGATATTAGCTTGCACTACAAAGTGATCGAATAAAGGTGCAAACAAGTTAGCAAATAAGATTGCTAGCATGATGCCCTCTGGGTATGCAGGGTTAACAACACGGATCATGATAACCATAAAGCCAATAAGCGCACCGTATGCTAATTTACCTTTATCAGTAAATGCAGCAGATACAGGGTCAGTTGCCATAAAGAACATACCGAATGCAAAACCACCTAATACCATGTGCCAGTACCAAGGCATAGCAAACATTGCATTGGTTTCAGAACCAATAGTGTTCAGTATTGATGAGGTTACTACCATACCTAGGAATACACCTAGCACGATACGCCAAGACGCAATGCGCACGTAAATTAGGAATAAACCACCAATTAGTACAGCTAGTGTAGACGTTTCACCCATAGAACCTTGAATGAATCCGTAAAACGCATTCCACCAAAGCTCAATATCAGTCGCGTAATTTAACGTACCAGCAAACGCTTGACCAAGCATAGTCGCGCCAGAGAATGAATCTACGGCAGTCCATACTGTGTCACCTGAAATTTGTGCAGGGTATGCGAAGAATAAAAACGCACGACCAGCAAGCGCAGGGTTTAAGAAGTTACGGCCTGTACCACCAAATATTTCTTTTGCGATAACTACACCAAAAGTAATACCTAGCGCAACTTGCCATAAAGGAATCGTTGCAGGCAGAATTAATGCAAACAATACAGAAGTTACGAAGAAACCTTCATTAACTTCATGCTTACGCACAGAAGCAAATAACACTTCCCAGAAACCACCAACAATAAAGGTAGTTGCATAAATAGGTAGGAAGAAACAGGCTCCGTAGAACATTTTCGCCCCCCAGCCTGCATCAACGGTTAATTCACCGCCAAGTAACTGGAATAAACCTACTTGCCAAATATTCGCTAGCTCAAAGCCATTACCAAGTGCAATTGCCGCTTGATGGCCAATATTGAACATACCAAAGAACATGGCAGGGAACGTCGCCATCCACACTAAAATCATCATGCGTTTTAGGTCGATGTTATCACGAACGTGAGTTGAACCTTTATTTACGTAACCTGGCGTGTAAAAAATAGTCGCAGCAGCTTCATACAGCGCGTACCATTTTTCATGCTTACCACCTGGTTCAAAATGTGGTTCGATATCTTCTAAGAAAGTTTTTAAGCCCATTTTAGCCTTCCTTCTCGATCGTAGTTAAGCAATCGCGTAGGGCTGCGCCGTACTCGTATTTGCCAGGACAAACGAAGGTGCATAACGCTAAATCTTCTTCATCTAATTCAAGCGCACCTAATGAAATTGCACTGTCTAAATCACGAGACAATAAGTCACGTAATAAAAGCGTTGGCAAAATATCAAGTGGCATAACACGCTCATAGCTTCCAAGTGGAACCATGGCACGTTTTGAACCGCCTGTAGACGTTGTCATTTTAAATAAACGACTCGGTGTAAGGTGAGACAAGAATGTACGCGTTACAGAGAATTTATCACTACCTGGTGCAATCCAGCCAAACAACTCTTTTTCGCGACCTTCAAGTAATACAGATACTTGAACGTGGTAACGACCTAAGAATGCATGAACACCAGACGACGTAGCACCTGCAAGTACAGAACCAGAAATAACACGGTTATCACCGTCTTCTAATTCACCTGCAACTAAGTCATCTAGAGAAGCACCTAATTGTGTTTTCACTAAACGAGGATTCTTAACACGCGGACCTGCAAGCGAGATTACACGGTCTGTGTAAATTTCACCAGTAAGGAAAAGGTGACCATACGCAATAACGTCTTGGTAACCGATATGCCAAACTTGCTTACTAGCAGATACTGGGTCAAGGTGATGGATATGAGTGCCAACAAGGCCAGCTGGGTGCACGCCACCAAACTCATGTACTTCTACTTGAGCGATAGGTGAACTAGGAACTTGGCTGCCTGCTTGCTTACAAACAAATACTTTGCCATCGGTTAAACGTGACACAACAGCCAAACCTGCTTCAAACGCTTTCGCATTTTCAGCAATAATTACTGCAGGATCTGCAGCAAGTGGATTGGTATCGATAGCTGTCACGAAAATAGAGCTAGGATTTGCATCCAACGCCGCTATTTTACTAAATGGGCGAGCACGTAGTGCTGTCCATTGACCCGATTGAACTAGTACTTCTTTAGCTTTTTCACGGTCTAAGCTGTTAAGCTCAGTTTCCGAGAAAGAACCAAAGGTGATTTGCTCACTGCCGTTTACTTCAATAACAACAGATTGCAGAACACGTTTAGCACCGCGATTAATTTCTTTTACTGTACCAGAAGCTGGTGCAGTAAATAATACGCCTGGGTTCTTTTTATCTTCAAAAAGTACCTGGCCTTTTTTGACTTGGTCATCCACACGAACATGCATGGTTGGACGCATACCGATAAACTCTTCACCTAGCACAGCTACACGTTTGACGGCAGAACCATCATGAATAACTTGCTGAGGTGCGCCCTCTAAGGGTAAATCCAGACCTTTTTTTATATTGATCATACGCACTTGCACTACATTAACGGAAAGAAACTGAAAAATCGTACCAACCACGCCGCTATTTGTATTATTGCAAGCTATAAAATGACTCGCTATAGATACCAAACAAGCAGCGCAGTAAAACTCCTCACATATTGCTTTGATTTTAACATTATTGTGACTGACTATGCGAGTGTATTTATGAAAATTATACGAGAGAAACGTTTATTTAGTTTTGTAATTCATAATTAATAAAATACAAGCTAGACCAAAGTGGTAAATAAACCATCAATTAACAAATATTTTTTCAAATCAAAGCTAAAAAACAAAAAAGTCGCACAAGGCGACTTTTAATATAACAACTTGTTCATGGCAATATTTAGTCAATCATATTTGCAATTGGCGCAACAGGGTTTACGTCTTGCTCATAATCAACAGCATCAATACCAAAACCAAACAGGCGTAAAAACTCATTATGGTAGCCAACGTAATCTGTAAGCTCATCAATTGAACTTGTGTCTACACTGTCCCAAATGGTTTGAACGCGAGACTGCACATCATCTTCCAATTCTTTGTAGTTTTGGAATAAATGCCCACCCTCATCAAAACGTGGTGAATCACCGTATAGGTTTTCACTAAATAGTGCATGAATTTGCTCAATAGTGCCCTCGTAAGTGCCATCAGCCTTCATTACTTTAAATAATGCAGAAATGTAAAGCGGCATAATTGGAATTGCAGAGCTTGCTTGAGTAACTACCGCATTAAGTGAAGAAACATAAGCTTCACCGTTTAAATCTTGGGTAGCGGCTTTAATAGCTGCAGTGGCACGGTCTAGGTCTTCTTTTGCCTTACCTATGGTTGCATGCCCATATATTGGCCAAGTTAGTTCTTTACCAATGTATGTGTAAGCCGTTGTTTTAAAGTTTTCTGCTAATACATCTGCCTCTTTAAGGGCGTCAATCCACATTTCCCAATCTTCGCCACCCATTACTTTAATGGTGTTGTCGATATCGTCTTGGTTTGCAGCTTCAACGGTTACTTCATCGATTTCACGCTTTGACGTATTTAAGTTTTTAGTGGTTACTGCATTACCAATTGGCTTAAGTGTTGAAGAAAACACTTCGCCTGTATTTGGATCAGTGCGACGAGGTGACGCTAAGCTGTAAATTATACAGTCAACTTTACCTAATTCAGCTTTAATGGTGTTGATTGTTTTTTGTTTGATTTCGTTAGAAAACGCATCACCATTAATATTTTTAGACCATAAGCCTTCAGCTTCAGCGGCTGCTTGAAATGCCGACGTGTTATACCAACCCGCAGAGCCTGTTTTACGTTCAGTGCCTTCTTTTTCAAAAAACACACCTAATGTTTTAGCGCCACCACCAAATGCAGCAGTAATACGAGATGCAAGGCCATAACCTGTAGACGCACCAATAACTAATACATTTTTAGGCGCATTTTTTAATGCTCCTTGCTGCTTAACATAATTAATTTGTTCTTGAACATGCTCTGCACAGCCAACTGGGTGTGCATTGGTGCAGATAAATCCGCGAATTTTAGGCTTAATGACCATTGATCATCCTATATCTTTTACAATAAAAATTAGCGCTAGTTTAAAGGCTAAAACAAAAAAAACTGATCTGATCAGTTACCAAATGCTCAAACTACCTTCTAGCTATCTGTTATCCAATTTTTGAGCCACCCATACAATTAGGCGATTGCGGTGCCTCACCGTCGTGCTCGGTAAATTCTTCAGGGGTGTAAGTGTGCATAGCAAGTGCGTGAATGTGATTTGCTAACTCATCTTTTAAAATTTCGTTAATTTCACGATGACGCTGCAATAGTCGCTTACCGGCGAATTCTTCACTGACTACAATCACTTTAAAGTGAGATTCAGTCCCCGCACTGTGCATATGGCTTTCGTTAATAACATTTAAATGCTTACACGCAATGGCATTTGCTAGCTTGTCACGTATTTGTTGTTGCATTGACATAAAAACCATCCTCAAAATTCAGTTATGTGCTTACTATAACAACTGCGGCTACACCATGGCTAATGCTATTTAACTGAAATTATTATTAATATAGCGAAACGTTAAACTGATCCGCGGGTGTTTAAGTGTTGTTTGTTTAGGCAGCGCATGTTGGTAATTTTGTTGGCTTTGGCCACTCATTATTAAACAACTGCCACTTTGAAGCTTAATGTTAGTCACATTGTTACTCGCTTTATGTTTTAGCTTAAATAACCGTTCTGCACCAAGTGACACACACGCTATTGTAGGCTCAGGACCGAGCTGCGCCTCATCATCGCTATGCCAGCCCATGCAATCATGGCCATCCCGATAATAATTAACCAAAATTGAGTTAAATGGTTGCTGTAGGTGATTCTCTAAACGTGTTCGCATTGCAAGTAATACGTCTGGCCAAGGCTCTAAATCGAGTTTATGCCCAGAATAGCCGTACTCAAGATTTTCTTCGCTGATAAAGCATTGCAGCCTTGGTATTGGCCCCGTTTTACCAAACACTGTAATGTTTGGCTGTTGCCAGTTTAGGTTTTGCTGCAAATAGTAAAATAAATCGAGGCTTTTTTGCGCACTAAGCACCTTACTTTGATAAGAAAAGCCATTTGGTAAAAGTTGGGGGTTGGCGTTTGGCGGTTGCATGTTAGAATTTACCTATCATTTGATTACCGATCATTAAACTATTATGACTACGCAAGCTACGCTCGGCGATAACACCTTTACTCTTGAACGCTTTCCTTTGGATCAAAAAAACCGCAGCTTACAAGCGTGGGATTCAGCAGACGAATACCTTATTGACTATGTCAATGAACACTACCCTGATTGTCGCTCGTTACTGATCTTAAACGACAGCTTTGGTGCACTTAGCTGTTACTTTAGCAAACAACAATTAACAGTTTGTTCAGTAAACGACTCATATATTAGCCATCAGGCGGCTGCTTATAACTTGGCGGAAAACAAAATCGCAACGACGGCGTTTAGCCAGCTTGATAGTTTATCGGCTTTACCTGAGCAAGTAGACCTAGTGTTAGTAAAAGTACCACGCACGTTGGCTTTTTTACAGTATCAGTTATCTGAACTAAGCGAAGTGCTCGCGCCAGGTACACCGGTTATTGGCGCAGCAAAAACTAAAGACGTGCATAACTCCACTATAAAAGCATTTGAAGATTTTATTGGTGAGACGAAAACAAGCCTCGCGGTAAAAAAATCACGTTTAATTATTAGCCAAGCCGCTGGCGGTTATAAAGGCGCAGATTTCCCAGTAAGCTGGCCGCTCGAAGGCACTGATTTTACAATAAGTAATCATGCTAATGTGTTTTCACGTGATTCACTTGATATTGGCGCGCGTTTCTTTTTTAATTATTTACCGCAAACAAATAAAGCCAAAAATATTATTGATTTAGGCTGTGGTAATGGCGTGGTTGGTTTAATGACATTAGCGCGCTGTCCTAATGCTCATATTAGCTTTGTTGATGAGTCGTATATGGCGGTTGAATCAGCTCGACTCAACATTGAATTAAACATGGAAGACAAGTTTGAACAATGCACCTTTATAGAGAATGATTGTTTAACTGACTTTGAACGTGAAAGCGCTGATATTGTATTGTGCAACCCGCCCTTTCACCAAGCACAAGCGGTTACCGACCACATCGCGTGGCAAATGTTCAAGCAAGCAAAAGACACATTAAAGGAAGGTGGTGAGCTGCGTATTATTGGTAATCGTCATTTAGATTACCACGACAAACTAAACCGTATGTTTGGTAACTGTACTTTATTGGGCTCTAATAAAAAGTTTGTGGTACTTAGCGCAACTAAAAATAGTGGAACGTTATAAATGAAACTCATAAAGACATTATTGAGCTGTTGTACATTGGTGGTTTTTTCGGGATGTGCGAGCCAGCCTAACCAACTTATTCTTAACCCTGTGTATAAAAGTGGGCAAATAAGCTCAATAAATAGCAGCTTAAATACCAGTGTAATTGATTTACGTGGTGACAGTGCAACCTTAAAGCTTATTGAATCAAGCAAAACCAAAACCATTGCCAGCACGGGTATTACTGAGTCAGTTAAAAGTGCATTAGACAGTGCGCTTAGTCGCAATGGCGCTAGCATTTCTAATTTAGCGCAATTGCGCTTTGAGTTAGATATTCACGCACTGCAAGCTGTGGTTACAGAAAAGCTAATGAGCCATACCAGTGATGCCAAGATTGAATTTGAAGTACGAGTGATTCGCCCTACCAGTAATTTCAGTAAGCGTTATAGCGGTAATGCTAATTTATCTGGACCACTTGGTCACGATAGGGCAAAAATTGAAGGTCAGCTCAATAAGTTGACTGAGCAGTTAATTACCCGCATTGTATCTGACCCTGAATTAATTGCATTTTTAGAAGGTTAATAATGAAGCAACTTTTTTTAATCTGCGTAAGCTTATTTTTTAGCGTCAGTAGTTTAGCGGCTCAAGAGGGCCGTTTTGTACAAAAAGATAATATTTTCCCTCGGGTAGAAATTGTGACATCGCTGGGCAGTATTGTGGTTGAGCTAGACCGTTCAAGAGCCCCGATTACGGTCAATAACTTTTTGACTTATGTGTCTGATAAGAGCTATCAAGGCAGTGTATTTCACCGTGTAGAACGCGATGTAGAAAATGATCGTGACTTTGTGATTCAAGGCGGTGGTTATGATACGGATTACGATGGCCTGCATGAAAACGACCCTATTTTTAATGAAAGCGGTAACGGCTTAACTAATGATATGTATAGCATTGCTATGGCTTATCAAGACCGTGAACCACACTCTGGAACGCGTCAGTTCTTTTTTAACATGGATGACAATGACCACTTAAATCCTGGGCGTGATTGGGGATTTGCCGTGTTTGGCAGTGTTATGGAGGGTTATGAGACGCTCGATAAAATCATGGCTGTAAAAACGGGTTTTAATGACAAAATTGGCTACAACTTTGTTCCTGAAAAACCGGTTGTTATATTAAATATTAAGGTGCTTGAGCAAGTTCCTTTATAACTTTTTATCAGAGCAGCCTTGGCTGCTCTTTTTATGAGCCAATGAGCCCCTATGAATAGCACACTTTCTGTTCGCGAATACTTTTCTTACTTTAAAGATAAACGTTTAATTAATGTTTTTATATTTGGAATGAGCAGTGGCTTTCCGTGGGTGTTAATTGGCTCGGTAATGTCGGCTTGGCTTAAAGATGAAGGGTTGAGCCGCAGCATGATTGGCCTATTTGGTATTGTGTTTGGTGCCTACAGTATCAATTTTTTATGGTCGCCTTTGATAGACCGCACTAAACTGCCCTTTTTGTACAACTGGCTTGGTCAGCGCCGTAGTTGGATACTGTTTTGCCAAAGCTTTATTTTGCTTGGCACATTGCTACTTGCAGGACTTGATTTGAAAGCAAACCTAGCGGTTGCCGCCGCACTGTGTTTGCTGATCGCCATAGCCTCTGCCACGCAAGATATTGCAATTGACGCCTTTCGAATAGACACTCTTAGTGAAAATGAATCTCACAAAGCCACCGCAGCCGCCGCAATGGCTACATCAGGTTGGTGGACAGGTTATGCTTTATTAGGGGCTGTGCCCTTTTACATGGCGGATATGCCAAATATTGACTGGCCACAGGTCTATTATTTTTTATCTGCGATTATGCTGTTATTAATTAGCTGTGTATTTTGGGCTAAAGAGCCGCAATCAAATCGCGAAGCCGTTCATGCCGAGCTAGAACGGGTTTACCTTGAGAAGCTTGCAACGACTAAACAAACACCACTGACAAAAACGCTCGCATGGCTAGGGGTTACCGTGGTTGACCCATTTAAAACCTTTTTTGCTAAAAATGGGGTTAAAACTGCACTAGCACTGCTGGCGTTTATTTTCTTATTTAAAATTGGTGAGGCATTTTTAGCGCGAATGTCGATTGTATTTTATAAAGAAGTCGGCTTTAGCAATACCCAAATAGCAAATTACTCCAAGCTTGGCACAGGTTTAATTACTATCATATTTGCCTTTTTGGGCAGTATTTTTAACCACAAATATGGCATAGTAAAAGGCTTGTTTATTAGTGGTGTAGCCATGGCAGCATCTAACTTAATGTTCTCTTGGATTGCTTTAGCTGGGCCACAAGAACACTTATATGCAATGGCAATTGTGGTTGATGGTTTTACCCAAGCTTGGTCTTTAGTGGCAATGGTTGCTTTTATATCTATGCTGTGTGATAGAGCATTTAGCGCCACTCATTATGCGCTATTGGCATCCTTGGGAAACTTAGGGCGTACGTTATTATCGAGTTACAGCGGCGTGGTTATTGATGATTGGCTGATGGGGAATTGGTCATTATTCTTTGTTTTAACAGCGCTTATGGTGTTACCTTCATTAGTATTTTTATACCTAATAAGACACAAACTATATGCGCTAGAGCAAAATTATCATAAAAATACCTAATGCTTCCCTGCACTAGTGTTGGCTGTAGACGCTAATTTAACTTTACGATTACAGCCAAAAAGAAAGCGTTAGTCAGCTTTAATTAAGCTTAATGCTTCATACGGGTCGACTTCTAATGCATTACAATAGCGAACAAACTCAATCACATCTAAGCGACGCTCTTGGTTTTCTATTTTGCCTATAAAAGAATGTGGCGTGCCCAAAATTTGCGCTAAGCTGCGCATTGTGTAGCCTTTTTCATGGCGCTTAGTTTTAAGCCACTTTGTTAACTTTGCATTTTCTTCCGAAGATACGGTTTTACCCATCATATACAACTCCTACTCGTTGTTTAACTGTACATATTGCCAAGTGCTCATCGTCGTCAACACCATAAACTCACTGCCACTAACTAAGGCGCAGTGTAAACGCTTACAATTCAACCAACAAAAAACTCTCAAATATGTACTAACTCTTTATTATTGTGAAAAATGAAACCTTGCCCGTTTCATTCTTGGATACATTATATACCATTCACCGTTGATCTGAATGATTAATTGGTAATTCTACGATTAAAGTTTAACAACAAATATTTACTAAGTCTGAATAAGGTTAAATATTTTATAACTTTTTTGTTTCATTTAAATATAAGCTGTTTATTATTAAGGTCTATTGACCCTAGCTTATAGAGATCAAATCATGTTTAGACTACTCTTTTTACTACCTATTATTTTGTGCATAGGTTGGTACTTTTTTTTACGCCATTATGCTATTCCATTAAAGCAGGGTAAAAAAGGCTTTATCTATATTTTAGCTTTCTCAGCGTTTGTACTTGGCTTTTTTGTGTTAATGATGCAAATAACAGAGTACAGCCCAACTGAGTTATGATTTTTTAAGCACATAAAAAAACCGCTGATTAAGCGGTTTTTTTGGATAACGATATTTTTATACGCTAAAACTAGCACCACAACCACATGTGGTGGTCGCATTAGGATTTGAGACAAAAAAACGTGCCCCCTCTAATCCTTCGGTGTAGTCAACTTCGCCATCAACTAAATATTGGATACTCATAGGGTCAATGACTAAGGTAACCCCATTTTTAACAATTTCTAAATCGCCAGGATTCGCTTTTTCATCAAAAGTAAAACCGTATTGAAAACCTGAACACCCACCGCCTGTAACATAAACACGCAGTTTTAGATCTGGGTTTTCTTCTTCGTCGATTAACTGTTTAACACGCACAGCAGCTGCGTCGCTAAACTTAATGGGTAATTCTTCAGACATCTTATAACCCTCAATACCTTAATACTAATGCGCGAGATTATCTAATACCTGAGTGTTTTAATCAAGTATAGTTAATCCTGCTTCTACGCTCCAATGCTAACATGGCTTGTTTAGCTCACTCTGTGAATAGGTGCAGTATAAATTAAATTTAAATTAATCTGTTGTTAAAAATCTCAAGGACTTCCCTAGACTATTTTGATAAACTTGACGCCTAAAAATGCTACGGGGAAATAAAGCATGTGGCTTGAGCGACTGAGACGTCGATTAGCAAAACCAAAAACATCCGTACAATTATGCTTATTAGGCGTAAGTGCCGGATTAATTGCTGCATTTTTTATTATACTGTTCCGCTTAACCATTTTATTTTTCCAAAGTTTATTTCTAGAAACCCCTGACGATTTTACCACCCTACCCACTTTAGAACGGGTATTAATGCCTTTAGTTGCAGCGTTATTAATAGCTACATTTGCGGCTTTCACTGGCTTTAAACATTACCGCTTAGGTATTCCTTTTGTAATACACAGAATCAAGCGCCATTACGGGCAAATGCCACTGTATAACACGGTTAATCAGTTTGTTGGTGGTGCACTGGCGCTGATCAGCGGTTTTTCTGTTGGCCGCGAAGGCCCATCAGTTCACATGGGAGCAGCAGGGGCGAGCATATTAGCAAATAAATTACACTTACCTCACAACGCTATGCGTACCCTCAGTGGATGTGGCGTTGCCGCGGGAATTGCTGCGTCGTTCAATACCCCGCTTGCTGCGGTTATTTTTGTAATGGAAGTGGTGCTCAGAGAATACAAAGTGCATATTTTTGTGCCGATAATGCTCGCAGCCGTTACCGGTGCATTAGCCACTCAATTTGTATTTGGTGAAGGCTCAGAACTTGCGCTAATAAGCATTGCCCCCTTAAGTGGGTGGCATTACCCCTATTTAATTTTGTGCGGCATGGGGCTGGGCGCGGTGGCTTATGCTTTTAATCAAAACTTAATGCTGATTATTAAAACCTTTAAACCACTAAGTATGTTTCCTCGTTTAATAATTGCAGGGTGTATTGCCAGCTTAATTGCCTATGCAGTTCCACAAGCTATGGGCTCAGGGATGAGTGCGATAACCATTGCTGTAGAGTCACCTGAAAACATGCAACTACTTACCACTATTTTAATTGCTAAGTTATTAGCCACCTTGTTTGCTATTGGCTTAGGTATTCCTGGTGGGTTAATTGGTCCGGTTATTGGACTTGGTGTTTTAACCGGCACTTTAATGGCATTTTTTGCCCAGTTTATTAGCCCAGGAACTGACATAGCTGGTACTTATGGGGTGCTCGGCATGGCAGGCTTACTAGCTGCCACATTGCACTCTCCCTTAGCAGCACTAACTACCGTGATGGAGCTGACCTCTTCACCGGAAATTATTGTACCGGCGATGATCGTCATTACCACCGCCTACGTTACAGCTTTGCAGGTATTTGGTAACCGCTCTATATTTTTACAGCAATTAGACTTTCAGGGATTACCTTACCATGTATCTCCGGCCACTGAGGCATTACAAAAAGTAGGGGTGATGGATGACATGGATGAAGACTTTAAATTGCTCTACTCCGATGATAAAGAGCAAATAAAAAACAGTCTAGATGCCATGGACAGCCAAACACCGTTAATTGTGTTTGACGAGGAAAATGGTTATCGCCTAGCTGAATATGACTTAAGTTTAATGTCTGATCAGGCGGTCAATATAAAGTACATTAGCTTACAAGGTATCAGCAGCCAGGCCACTCTTGCAGATGCCTTTGAAATTTTAAATGATAAACGCAGTGGTGCACTTTATGTATATAACTTATTAGATAATCAACAAATTATGGGATTACTAAGGTGGGATCAAATCCATCATATTCTAACCATACGTAACAGTTTACTTTAACAATAATGAGAACAGTATGAGCGCATTATTAATTTACAAAACCTTGCACGTATTTTTTATGATTGCTTGGTTTGCCGGTATTTTTTACCTACCTCGCCTTTTTGTTTATCACGCTATGAGTGAAGAAAAATCGTGTAACTCAATGCTAAAAGTAATGGAACGTCGGCTACTTTATTTTGTTACTCCCTTTGCTGTGCTTACCGCAGTATTTGGCGTGTTAACCATCTTTGAATACGGCCGCGAATGGTTTCGTTACAGCATGTGGTTGCATTACAAACTAGTGCTGGTAATCATTTTATATATTTATCATGGCTACTGTTTCAAGTTATTAGCTGATTTTAAACACGATAGAAATACTAAAAGCGATCGGTTTTACCGAATTTTCAACGAGCTACCTGTTTTAGCGTTACTCGTAATAGTTGCCTTAGCCATAATTAAGCCAAGCTTTTAAATACAGGATTATAAATTACACTGCCAAGTCGCAAACTAAGTTTGTATAATACGCGCGATTGCGTGCTCCTTTATGGATTATCGCGCCTTTTTGAATAACTAGGAATAACCCCATGTTCAGTTTCCAAGGTGAAAATATACTCTCTGTTAATCAACTCGATCGAGACTGTATTGAACGTATATTTACTGTGGCAAAAAAAATGGAGCCATACGCTAAAAAACAAAAGCGTACCAATGTGCTTGAAGGCGCTATTTTAGCGAACCTGTTTTTTGAACCTAGTACGCGTACTCGTGTTAGTTTTGGCACTGCGTTTAATTTACTCGGTGGACTAGTTCGTGAAACCACCGGTATGCAAAGCTCAGCGCTTGCTAAAGGCGAGTCTCTATATGATACCGCACGTGTTATTTCAGCCTATGCTGATGCGGTTGCAATGCGCCATCCAGACTCAGGCTCGGTAGCTGAATTTGCAACAGGCTGCAGCGTACCAGTAATAAACGGTGGCGATGGACCCAATGAGCACCCTACTCAAGCGCTGCTTGATTTATTAACTATTGAGCGTGAACTTAGCCGCTTCGATCAAAATATTGATGGTATGCATATTGCCCTAGTCGGCGATTTAAAATATGGTCGTACCGTTCACTCGTTATCAAAGTTATTATGCCATTACAAAGACATTAAGTTTTCGATGGTTGCCCCTAATGGCTTGCAAATGCCTGACTCGATTTTATCTGCCGTTGAAAATGCAGGACATAAAATTGAGCTGGTCGATAAAATGGAAGGTAACTTAGCAGCCGATATCGTTTATCAAACACGTATCCAAGAAGAGCGTTTTCCGTCGCAAGAAGAAGCCAACAAGTACCGTGGTGGATTTAGAATTAGCCAGTCTATTTACAATAGCCATTGCAAACCTAATTCGGTATTAATGCATCCGCTTCCTCGCGATAGCCGTTTAGAGGCAAACGAACTTGATAACGACTTAAATGCTAACGACAATCTAGCAATATTCCGCCAAGTACAAAATGGCGTACTTATTCGTATGGCGCTGTTTGCTTTAACCCTCGGCGTAGAAAACAAAGTCGAGCAGTATGAAGTAGACGTTCCTTGGTTTAGCCGCAAACGCGATAGCTAAGCTTTTAATTTTAAAGTGATAAAACAATAGGATTTTTCATGACAATTAGCCAAGACTTATTTAAACGAGCTCAAGACTCTATTCCTGGTGGCGTAAATTCACCAGTGCGTGCTTTTAATGGTGTAGGTGGTACTCCGCTGTTTATTACTAAAGCACAGGGCGCGTTTACATTTGATGCTGATGGCAACCGTTACATTGATTATGTGGGCTCTTGGGGCCCAATGATTATGGGCCACAATCACCCTGAAATAAAACAAGCAGTGCATGATGCGGTAGAAAATGGTTTAAGCTACGGTGCACCTACCGAAGCTGAAATTTTAATGGCTGAAAAAGTTAAAGAGCTAGTCCCATCTATCGAAAAAGTACGTATGGTAAGCTCAGGTACTGAAGCAACAATGAGTGCAATTCGCTTAGCTCGTGGCTTTACTGGTCGTGACAAAATCTTAAAATTTGAAGGGTGTTACCACGGCCATGCAGATTCACTGCTAGTAAAAGCCGGCTCTGGTGCATTAACTATGGGTGTACCTAACTCTCCGGGCATTCCTGAAGATTTAGCTAAGCATACACTCACGGTATCGTTTAACAATATTGAAGAAGTGAAAGCTATTTTTGCTAAATACGCCGATGAAATCGCGTGTATTATTGTTGAGCCAGTTGCAGGTAACATGAACTGTATCCCACCAGTACCTGGCTTTTTAGAAGGACTGCGTGAAGTCTGTGATCAGTACCAATCTGTGCTTATTTTTGACGAAGTAATGACAGGTTTTCGTGTAGCCCTTGGTGGCGCTCAGGCTTACTACAACATCAAACCAGACTTAACCTGTTTAGGTAAAGTAATTGGTGGTGGCATGCCAGTAGGCGCGTTTGGTGGTAAAACAGAAATTATGGATTACATCGCACCTGTAGGCCCAGTTTATCAAGCGGGTACACTTTCAGGAAACCCAATTGCTATGGCTGCAGGTTTAAAATCACTTGAGTTACTAAGTGCACCTGGCGTTCACGAAAAATTAGAAGCTATTAGTAAAGCGATTTGTGAAGGCTTTGAAGCTGCAGCTAAGAAAGCAGGCATTGCCTTAACGACTAACTACGCTGGCGGCATGTATGGCTTTTTCTTTACTGATGCAGAAAAAGTAACTACTTACCAACAAGCCACTGAATGTGATTTAGAACGCTTTAAAAAGTTCTTCCACTTAATGCTTGAAGAAGGAGTTTATTTAGCACCATCAGCGTTTGAAGCCGGTTTTGTGTGTGCTGCGCACACAGAGCAAGAAGTTCAAGCAACAATTGAAGCGGCAGAGCGCGCTTTTGCTAAGCTATAACGTTTAGCTCATATGAATGCTTACTCATAAAAAAGCCCTTTCGGGCTTTTTTTGTTTTTATTCCTTAGCGAATACATTGGGGTCTTGGTTTAAACTCACTGGCTCTGAGTGGTAGTTGAATCACTTTTCCACAGCCTGGTGGTGCTTGCTTACCTGTTTGCTCGTTAACAAATGCCCACCGAATTGAAGGCGGACGCGTATCGGCAATAGCTTGCGGATTTAGCGGTTTTAAATAACGAATATAGGTTTCAAGCGCGCCGACACTGCCGGTTAAGCCAGTACTTTTATTATCATCACGACCTAACCATGCAACCGTCACTGTATTTTGATCAAACCCAGCAAACCAGCTGTCGCGTAATTCGTTACTGGTACCTGTTTTACCTGCGAGCTGAATCGACGGAAAATGTAAATTTAAGCGTTTAGCGGTGCCATCTTTAGTTACCCGCTTCATAGCGTATTTGGTCATATACATGGCATCTTTAGCAAAACGTTGTTCGTTACTCACTTTATGCTTATAAAGTACTTTACCAACCGAGTCGGTTAACGCAGAGATAGACGTCAGCTCTCTATATTCGCCATCTGCAGCAATAGTGGTATAAAGCTGCGCCACTTCAAAGCTCGACATTTCAATAGCCCCTAATAACAACGATGGGTATTCATTAATATAACCTTTAGCTCCTAAGCCCCTGAGCGTGTTAGCGACTTTATCGACCCCAACATCAAGCCCTAAGTTAACTGCCGGAATATTAATACTGTGGCTAAATGCTTTATAAAGTGGCACAGCACCTCGATATTGACGATCAAAGTTTTCAGGCTGCCAAATATTTCCCTCTTCATTAGTGACTTGAACAGGTGAATCATCAAGCAACGTCGCTAAATTATAATGAGGAAGCTGCAGTGCACTTAAATACACTGCCGGTTTAACTAATGAGCCAATATTGCGTTTGGTATCGAGCACGCGGTTAAACCCTGAATAGCGCACATCACGTCCGGATACTAGCGCTGATACACCCGCTTTTTCAACATTAATGGAGATCATCGCCGCTTCTAATTCTTTGGTATTTGGACGTCTTTCCAAGTAAGGTAAACTGGCCTGAATCGATTCTTCCATTGCGGTTTGTTTTTGCAAATCGAAGTAGGTAAATACGCGTACTCCCGCATCTAATACTTCTTGATCAGGTAGCAGTTTTTTCAGTTCGCGATTAACCAACTCTAAGTAACCTGGGTAAGACTTTTGCAAGCTGGCTTTCATTGGCGCAATATCAATGGCGCGCTTTAACGAGGCTCGATACTCTTTGGTGGAAATAAGTTTATTATCGACCATTAAACGCAGCACTAAGTCACGACGCTCCATAGCACGTTCTTTGTAACGTCGTGGATTGTAATAAGAAGGGCCTTTAACCATGGCCACCAGCAGGGCAATTTGGTCGTACTCGAGTTCATCAACGGGTTTTGCAAAGTAAAACTCGGCCGCTAATCCCATACCATGCACACCTTGGTTATAAGACTGACCTAGGTAGACTTCGTTTAAATAGGCCTCGAGAATCTGATCTTTTGAGTAACGATAATCAAGAATAAGCGCAATAAAGGCTTCATTGATTTTGCGTACTAACGAACGTTCGCGAGTAAGGTAAATATTTTTAGCTAGCTGTTGCGTGAGTGTGCTGCCCCCTTGTACGGTTCTTCCTGCGCGAATATTGGTATACAAAGCGCGTAAAATAGAAAATACCGATACCCCGTGATGCTCATAAAAATCGCGGTCTTCGACCACTAACAAAGCATTTTTAAGCATGTCTGGAAATTTATCTAATGGCACAAATTCACGGTCTTGTTTTGAGTCATTACCTATACGGGCTATTTGCACAGGCTCTAATCTGGCAGTGTTTAAGCGACGACCAAATTTATCCTTAATACTGGCAACCTTTTCTCCAGAAAAGCGCAGTTCAATTACATGAGCGCTCTCTAAACCATCATAAAATTCAAAATCACGACGAAAAATCTTAATACTATTGGCTGCTTTAATATATTGCCCTGTGCGGCTCAAGCGATTAACTGCCGTGTAATTTAAACGTTTAAGCTCCCATAAAACTTCTTGCTCAGATAAAAACTGCCCTGGGAAAAAGGTCATTGAACGCGCATACACTTGGGCTGGAAGTTGCCATTTATTGCCCTCAAATTGGCGGGTGATTTTTGCATCAAGATAAATAAAATAGAGTGCTACAGCGATGAAAGTCGCCAGACTTAGTTTCCAAAAAATAGAAAACAACGTTTTTAAAAATGGCCGTTTAGCCGAACTTGCGGCTTTTTTTGCAGCACTTTTTCGCGCTGATGTTTTAGATGACTTAGTAGCACGCTTAGTCGGGGATTTACTGGTCGGTGTTTTCTTTTTTTCAGCCATTTAAGTGTAATATATTCCAAAGGTTGATTTAACGCGAAGAGCTTATCACATTACTCTAACACCTGAAAAATTAACCCTCCCTGAAATCAAAAAAGCCCTAACTCAGTAGGGCTTTGATTGAACACACAATACTTTTACTTTTAATTACTTCTTACTGAAACAAACTCTGGGTAAGCATCAATACCACAATCATGTTGATCCATACCGTTTAGCTCTTCCTCTTCGGTAACACGAATACCCATGGTTTGTTTTAAGACTGCCCAAACAATGAATGAAGCGATAAACACAAAACCAATGATACATAGTAAACCAATTAACTGCGCCACAATGTTAGCCTCTGCATTAGTAACCGGCACTAATACCACACCTAATATGCCACATACACCATGCACAGAGATGGCACCTACAGGGTCGTCAATTTTCACTTTATCAAGTGCCACAATGCTTAGTACAACTAAAGATCCACCTAGTAGGCCATATAAACACGCCATTAATGGTGAAGGTGATAATGGATCTGCAGTAATAACCACTAAGCCTGCAAGTGCGCCATTAAGAACCATGGTTAGATCGGCTTTACCCCATAATAATTTACATAAGAACAAGGCTGAAATTGCACCCATAGCAGCAGCAGCATTGGTATTAAGTAGTATTTGACCCACTGCAGTTGCATTTTCTTTATCTGAAATTAATAGCTGTGATCCACCGTTAAAGCCAAACCAACCCATCCACAAAATAAATGTACCCAATGTAGCAAGTGGTAAGTTTGAACCTGGAATTGGGTAAATTTCACCATTTTTACCATATTTACCTTTACGTGCCCCCAGTAGAATTACACCCGCAAGCGCTGCAGCTGCACCAGTTGCATGTACAATGGCAGAGCCTGCAAAATCAACAAAGCCTAATTCAGATAAGAAGCCACCACCCCATGTCCAGTAACCTTCAATTGGGTAAATTAATCCTGTTAGTACTACTGTAAACACTAAGAAAGCCCATAACTTCATACGCTCCGCTACGGCGCCAGACACAATAGACATAGCCGTTGCAACAAATACTACTTGGAAGAAAAAGTCAGATTCTAGTGAGTGATTAGCATCTGCTGCTTCGCTACCTATTAAGCCACCAAATGAAGGAATAATTCCGCCTTCAACGTTGTCTACATACATAATGTTGTAGCCAACCAATAAAAACATAGTACAAGCGATAGAATAAAGTGCGATATTTTTAGTTAGAATTTCTGTGGTATTTTTTGAGCGCACTAAACCAGCTTCTAACATTGCAAAACCGGCTGCCATCCACATAACTAAGATGCCAGAGATTAAAAAGTAAAACGTATCGAGCGAAAACTTCAGCTCTATAATTGTATTTTCCATGTTGCCCCCTTAAATTGCGTCATCATCAAGTTCACCAGTACGAATACGGACGATTTGATCTAAGTCGTAAACAAAAATTTTGCCGTCACCAATTTTGCCCGTTCCAGCAACTTTGGTAATGGTTTCTACAACGCGTTGGCAATTTTCACTACGAGTGGCAATTTCAAGTTTAATTTTAGGTATAAAGTCAACTTGGTACTCTGCACCACGGTATAACTCTGTATGACCTCTTTGACGTCCAAACCCCTTAACGTCAACCACTGTCATTCCTTCGATGCCTAAATCAGCGAGTGCTTCACGCACATCATCTAGTTTGAATGGCTTTATTATTGCACTGATCATTTTCACAAAGGCCCCCTTAGGACACTAGCTTGTTATTGTATTTGCTCTATACAATCCAACCTTTGTGCCACCTTTAAATTAGTAATAAAAACATGAGGTTATTAAATTAAAAAATATAAAAAACAAAAAAACGCACCATTTAGGTGCGCTTTTTTTAAGCAAAATACAGAATTGGTGCGAGTCGATAAATACGCAAATAATCGTCTTTAACTAACCGTTACACTCTCGCCAAATACACATTGATAATGTATTTAAGATTAAAGTTACTCTGTCGCATCGAAAGACAAAGCCGGTTTTTTAGCATCACTTAGCCATATTGACTCCATAGTTTGCACCACTCGAAAGTGAAACTCTTCATGGGTGAAGGGTTTAGTTAAAAAGTCATTCGCACCTGATTTAATAAATCGTGCAGCAACGCCATAACTATATACATCAGCTAAACCAATAATGGCCAATTGCTCACGGCTTTTAATATTACGAATTGCTCTAATTAATTCAAAACCATTCATACCTGATAAGTTATGGTCAGTGATCACTAAGTTGATAGCCTGATCATGCTCAAGTATATGAAGAGCTTGCGCACTATTATCAACAGTAATGACGTCAAACAATTGTTTTTCGAGCATTTGCTTAACCAAGCTACTGCTCAATAAGGAATTATCTACAACCAGCGCTTTGCGCCCCTGGTTACGCAATAACTGTGCTACAAATTTTATGGCGTAAAGATAAGAGTCGCGATTATCTTTAATGACGTAATCGATAATACCTAATTCCAGCATTTTTAAACGTGTATGTTCATCTGTTTGCGTTGTCATCACCAACGTAGGGATACCTTGCGACAGTGTAAAGCGAGTTATATCAGTATCGATTTGACCACCAACAGATAAATCAACTAACGCGAGCGAATAACTAGTTTGATTTAGTAACTTTTTACATTGAGTAAGTGACTGAGCGAAATCAACCCGCACATCAAGATAATGAGCAGCAATATGTTTGAGTACCTGTTGTACCCTTATATTATCTTCAACAATTAAAACCCGTTGCATAAACTCCCTTTCATTTACGTTCACCCTTTATGGTGCTTGTGCGTTTTTTAAAAATCACTTTGATATAAAGTAAAGCTTAGCGACTGATTACTTAAAAAACTTAATCGGTAATTACATAGACTCAACGATTATTATCGGCAGCTAGTCTCAATACTTTTGTTTTTTAGTGAAATATCGCTATAACTGCAGTACATAAAATAAAAAAGGGTTACTTATGAAATTTAGTCGAAGTCTATTTTTACCCATTGCCGCAATTGCACTTACATTTACGAGTGCAACGTTTGCCGATAATCAACGCCGTATTGATATCGACAGTAAAGTAGTTACTCAGCACAAAGCAAAAATAAATAACGAACGATTTTCTTATACGGTAGCAACAGGCACACAGCCAGTATGGGATAACAAGGGTGATGCCATTGCAACCCTTCAATACACTTACTACACCCGCGATAAAGTAGATGATAGAACAAAGCGTCCATTACTTATTTCATTTAATGGTGGCCCAGGCTCAGCATCGGTTTGGATGCATTTAGCTTACACCGGCCCTCGCGTTTTAAAAATTGACGACGAAGGCTACCCAATTCAACCTTATGGTGTAAAAGATAACCCTTATTCGGTTTTAGATGTAGCGGATATCGTTTATGTAAATCCTGTAAATACAGGTTATTCACGTGTTGTAGAAGATAAAGACGGTAACCTTTTACCCAAAGATAAACAAAAAGAGCTATTTTTTGGCGTTAATGCCGATATAAAGTACCTCGCAGAATGGCTTAATACTTTTGTATCTCGCAATGAACGTTGGCGCTCTCCAAAGTTTTTAATTGGTGAAAGCTATGGTACTACTCGTGTATCGGGTTTAGCGCATGAGCTGCAAAATAGTCAGTGGATGTACATTAACGGTGTTGTACTCGTATCTCCTACCGATATCGGTATTAAACGCGACGGACCAGTAAAAGCAGCTAACCGCCTACCTTACTTTGCAGCTACTGCATGGTACCACAAAGCATTAAACGCCGATTTACAAGCAAAAGATTTAGACGAGCTATTACCGGAAGTTGAACAGTTTACCGTTAATGAGCTTATTCCTGCGCTTGCAAAAGGCGGCTTTATAGCGCCTGAAGAAAAACGTCGTATTATTAAAAAAATGGCTGAATATGCGGGTTTATCTGAAACATTTGTTAGTCAAAACAATTTAGATATTCCAACACAGTTTTTTTGGAAAGAGTTATTGCGTGAACGCGGACAAATGGTTGGTCGACTGGATTCGCGCTATTTAGGCATAGATAAACGCGATGCCGGTGAGTCACCAGATTACTGGGCAGAGCTTACATCATGGCTGCACTCTTTCACTCCTGCAATTAACTATTATCTTCGTGAAGAGCTTAATTACAAAACCGATATCAAATATAACTTATTTGGTAACGTTCACCCATGGGATAGAAGCGGAAATAATACCGGTGAAAATTTACGCTTAGCCATGGCTCAAAACCCTTATTTAAATGTAATGGTTCAGGCGGGCTACTTTGACGGTGCAACCAATTACTTTGATGCCAAATATACTATGTGGCAATTAGATCCAAGTGGTAAAATGCAAGATAGGTTAAGCTTTAAAGGCTACCGCAGTGGCCATATGATGTATCTACGCCACGCAGATTTAGAAAGCTCTAATAACGATTTACGCGAGTTTATAAATCAGTCTTTACCCAAAGACGGTGAATCCGCTAAATACTAATTAGCTTTTACCCACTAAAAAGTGACCTCTTAGGTCACTTTTTTGCTTATAACTGCGGCAATTCGCCATGTGTGCAATCCCCAGTACGAATGACGGTTGACTTCGCTGTGTACTGCTTAGTAGCAAGTGTTTCAGCTAAATTGATTAGCGTCTGAAGGGTGCTTTTTAAAGCGACCCGATTATTTAACCATGTAGGTATCTTGCCGCCTGGTAACGCATACACTTGATAACTAATGTGTAAATTTTCCGCCTGCTGAGTTAGCAACCACGTTGCATTTAAGGTGCTTATTCTTATTACCCCTTTAGTTTTAGGTAAAAAATCTGGGCGCGCGTGAATACTAAGCTGCGTTTGCAACGAACTCACCCTTGTATAGCACGAATAAGTAATCACATCCCTATTGCTAACAGGCCACGGGCTATCAATATAACTATAAACTAAGTTTTCTGAAGGGCTTAAACTTTTGAGTAACGTGACCTTAGTAATGTTTTCTATCCAGCTAGGGGCTGTATCGGTATCACTAAGTAAAGCAACTAAATCCTCTGCGGTGACATTGTTAACCACCGTTTCAGCTTTCATTTTCAAGGTATCGTCAGTTAAACGCTGAAAATAAACACTTACCCCTTGTTTACTTTCGTAAAGTTGCCAAGATGGCTGTGAACACACATTGGTAGCAAAACACAAAAGTGAAAAAATCATGCACTTTTGCAGCAAAGTCCGGCCACAAAAGTGCTTAGTCATTAAAGCCAATAAGGTTCTGTATCAAATGAAGCATGTCGACTTTGCTCCATGGCACTGACTAAAAAGTCAGATTTTTGCTCTAACCATAGTTGTATTTTTGCCAGTTGAGCATCTTCTTGCCCGCCACACAGCTGTTTTAAATAATCAAGCGTGCTTAACTCATACATCCCATGAGAAATATCCAGCCAAGGGAGCCTAAATTCTAATCGCTCATCTTTATTAAACAGTGCGCCTAAACAATTACCACTGAGTAAGCTATTTTCTAATTGAGTGCGAAAGTTTAAGTAATCATTGCCTGCTAAGCTTTGCTCTTTAGGGAGTAAACGGTGTAAGTTTTTCCAATCTTTATCAAATAAGCGATGAGCAATATCTACAATAGGTTGCTCTGCATTTTGAAGCTCTGCTTGGCTCCAATCTTTACGCCACTGCTTATTTATCAGCCACGTTGTTAAGCTCAGCAATAAACGGTTGTAGCGGGCACTATGAAAAAGCGAAAAAATATCGTCAATGCTCGGCTGTAACTCTTTTAAATCGTTAATAACTTGCGTTAACGCTGGGGCGCTATTTATTTTTTTATAAAAAGCATGGCGCTTAGAAGTATAAGTTTTTAACTGAATTGCATTTTCAACCCATGCTAACTCACTTAATAGCCACTTGAGTTCTGTTCTGAGTTGCTCGGTACTTTCTTTACTAACAATATCGTCAAACAACCAAAAGTTGTGGCGAATTAAGCTAATGCCGTCGGTTACACGTTTTAATGTTTTTAAACTTGGCTTATCGAAATAGCATTGCTCGTGTTTTTGCACAAAGCGAATACCAAACCCCATAGCTTCAATAAGGGCTTGCTCTTGAGTGGCTTGCTTATTAAGTTTCACAAAGCCGATTGATTTACTTGGTTGAAGCGGCGTGTCATCCGCAAGGCGGTAGCCTCTTGCTGCTTTTGAATAGAGCCCTAAACGAATGCTGTTTTGGCTCACTAATATATCTGCAAAAGCAAATAGCTCCTCACGACTACCTTCAACCAGCTCGATTTCAAGCTCGCTGATGATTTCTACCTTACCTGACGCAGCAATTTCACCTTTATCTAATACCACTTCAATTTTGGCACCATTTGGGGTTTCTATTAACCACGTACGGCGAATAAAATTAGTACTAAAAATAGGGAATAGATTTTGTGATATGGCATCAATTTGCATACCGTGAGGCCAAATTGATGAATCAAACGCCATTAGATTTGGCCGGTTTGTTTCTATTGGAAGATTGTACTCTGGGCGCTGATGTAAGCCCCCTACCACTTCTCCAGCTAGCTTAATTGTTTGCTCACAGCGCTCGTCTGTACAACGCGTTCTAAAGCCAATATCGAGTGCTCTTAACTCTCTGCTTGGTGTATCATAATAAGCATTTTGCAAACTTTTAGAAGGTTTGTTTGTGACTGTTTTTGCAAATTGAGTAATTAGTGAGGGGATCAGTGGAATGACGTCATCTGATACCAAAAATTTCAGTTCTATCTCAGTATCCATTAGGCTTGCGGATTACCCTTAAAATTAATAAGTGCTCAAAATAAACAAAGCAGCCCTATATTGCAAATTTTTTAGTCATAAACACACAAGCAAAATGCTCTGGTTACAATATCTGTCTTGCTATTAAACTATTAAATCCATACTATCTATATACTTATGCGAAATAAAAATCACGTTCACAACGGACACTGCTAGATTAACAAGGTAGATAAATGCTAAAACACTGTTTACTATGGCTGCTTTTAACAGCCGCCCCGTTTATGAGCCAAGCAGAGGAAGCTCAATCAACGTCGCCGACTAATGCTAAAACAGCTTATATAATCGATAATTTGTATACTTTCATGCGCTCAGGTGCCAGTAAAGACTATCGTTTACTTGGTTCAATAGATGCAGGTACGCAACTCACTTTATTATCTGATGAACAAAATGGTTTTATAAAAGTTAAAGATGATAAAGATCGTGAAGGCTGGGTAGAAGCTAAATTCATTAGTGAATCAGCTGGTTTAAAACAACAATACCAAGCCCTCAATAATGAAATAAGCACTATGCAAAATAGACTTCGTCAAGCGCAAGTTGAGTTACCTGAGCTGCAAGAGCAAAACGCACAGTTAACCGAACAAAACGCGCAACTATTAGCACAAATTAGTCAGTTACAAGGTGAGCTTTCTCAAGAGCAACAGCTAAAACAAGCAACCAGTGCTAAAGAAAAACGCCAGTTACTTACTTACGGTGGAGCCATTGCATTTTTAGGTTTGTTCTTAGGAATTATCTTAACTATCGTGTTATCACGCAGAAAACGCTATGAAGGTTGGGCATAAGCTTAACTTAATACAGCAGGCATAAAAAAAGCATCATATGATGCTTTTTTTATGCCTGCTGTATTTTTTCTTAAAAGAATATCTACGTTATATATCTAAACGAAGCCCAGGGTCTTGTTTGATTTTTTCTATTACCATGTAAGTGTGGTGTGTGCCCACTCCCGGAATATCAACCAAATCACCTAATACTTCTCTGTATTCATCCATGTTGGAAACGCGAATTTTTAATAAATAGTCATAACCACCCGCTACCATATCACACTCAACAACCTGCTTAATTTTAAGAATGTGTTCACGAAATACTTTAAATACCGCTGTATTTGAAGTAACTAATGATACCTGCACATGGGCCACTAGGCTTTGATTAAGTTTTTCCTCACTTAATTTAGCGAAATACCCCTCAATATAGCCCTCTTGCTCTAAACGCTTAACCCTATCTAAACAGGGACTGGGGCTTAAATTCACCTGCTTTGCGAGGTTAACATTTGAAATTCTACCATTGCGCTGCAAAACGTCTAAAATTGATATATCGATACGATCAAGCAGGCGTAATCTATTCGGATTAGTCATATCAGTATTTTATATGGATAAGTTAATAATATGCCCTGTAAATTATCGTAAAACGGCGAAATTAACCAGCATATTCTGCTGGATTTTAATTAGAATGCACGCTTTACACCAACAACATTTAGCGGTAATTAACAATTATCCTAAGTCTTAACACTCCTGAGGGTTGCTTATGTTATTCAATGGCGATTTAACAACGACTTGTCCGATCAGACAAAAGATCCGTGACTTTTACCGTATTGATGAAAATGCGGTTATTGATCACATTTTACCACTTGCAGAAGTCGGTGTTAAAGCACGAAGCCGTGCATGGGAAAGAGCTCGCCAAATAGTTTTAAACATTCGTAAAGACCAAGATGGTCAAAGCGGTGTTGATGCGCTATTAAATGAATTTTCACTATCGAGTGAAGAAGGTGTGGTATTAATGTGTTTAGCCGAAGCATTGCTTCGCGTTCCTGATAAAGCAACTCAAGAAACATTAATACGTGATAAATTAGCAAATGGCGATTGGAGCTCTCACTTAGGTAGTAGTGATTCTTTATTCGTTAATGCCTCGTCTTGGGGATTACTAGTAACCGGTAAAATGGTTAACTATAACGACAAAACGAAAGAGCAGCAGTTTGGCATACTTAAAAAAACAATTGGTCGTTTAGGCGAGCCAGTTATTCGTAAGTCTGTGAACTTTGCGATGAAGATAATGGGTAAGCAATTCGTAATGGGTCGTACCATTAACGAAGCAATTGAGCGCGCTGCTGAAAAAGAGCAAAAAGGCTATGTATATTCATACGATATGCTAGGTGAAGGCGCTCGCACAATGAAAGACGCTAAGCGTTACTTTGATAGCTACATGAATGCGATTCATGCTATCGGTAAAGCGGCGAATGGTCGTGGCCCGATTAAAAGCCCGGGTATTTCTGTAAAGTTATCGGCTATTCATCCGCGTTATGAGTTCACTCATAAAGAACGCGTAATGGAAGAAATCGTTCCAAAACTAAAAGAACTTGCACTTGCCGCTAAAAAATACGACATCGGGTTTACTGTTGATGCTGAAGAAGCTGACCGTTTAGATATTTCTCTTGATGTTATTGAAGCGGTATTTAGCGATGAAGATCTTGGCGATTGGCAAGGTTTTGGTTTAGCGGTTCAGGCGTATCAAAAGCGCGCTATTTTTGTTATTGAATGGCTAACTGACCTAGCAACCCGTGTGGGTCGTAAAATGATGGTGCGTTTAGTAAAAGGCGCATACTGGGATACCGAAATCAAAACCACACAACAAGATGGTTTAGATTTTTTCCCGGTGTTTACGCGTAAAGCAACCACAGATGTGTCATACAAAGCGTGTGCGATTAAAATGCTTGAAGCACGTGATGTACTTTATCCGCAATTTGCAACACACAACGCCTATACTGCTGCGACTATTTTAGAAGTAGCGAAAGGTGATAACCAAGGTTTTGAATTCCAACGTTTGCACGGTATGGGTGAATCTTTATTCGACCAAATCGTTAATGAAGAAAAAATTCAGTGTCGTGTATATGCTCCGGTAGGCCAACACGAAGACCTGCTTGCTTACCTTGTTCGTCGTTTACTAGAAAATGGCGCTAACTCATCGTTTGTAAATGCCATTGTAGATACCACTCAACCGGTTGAAGCATTATTACCAGATCCTGTTGAAACGCTGCAAGGTTTACGTAACAAGTACAACACGCAAATAAAAATGCCAATTGATTTATACGGTGAAGAACGTGCCAACTCAAAAGGTATGGATTTAACTGATATTAACGTGATCACCCCGTTTAAAGAAAATTTAGACACTTGGTTTGAAGAACACTTAATTGAAGAAAGCCAAGTACCAGAGGGCGCGCTGGCAGTTAAAAACCCAGCAAACCATAAAGAAATTATTGGCCATATTAAATTACAAAATAGCGATGAAATGAAAGTGTTGCTAGCCAACGCTGAAACCGCATTTGAATCATGGTCGCAAACACCTGTAAAAGAGCGCGCCAATTTGTTGCGTCGCGTTGCTGATATTTTAGAGCGCCATCACGATGAGCTTGTTGCTATCTGTATTAAAGAAGCAGGTAAAGTAGCACAAGATGGTATTGATGAAGTACGTGAAGCAGTTGATTTTTGTCGTTACTACGCAGCCCGTGCTGAAGAGCTTGCGCAAGATGAGCGCTTTGAAGCTCGTGGTGTTATTTTATGTATCAGCCCATGGAACTTCCCGCTCGCTATTTTCTTGGGTCAAGTTGCAGCGGCCATTGTTACGGGTAACACGGTTATTGCAAAACCAGCAGAGCAAACCAGCTTAATCGCCCTTCGCGCTATTGAATTAATGCTATCAGTTGGTTTACCTGAGCACGTTGTACAGCCAGTGATTGCTCGCGGTAGCGAAGTGGGTAAAACCATTGTGCCAGATGAGCGTATTCAAGCTGTTATGTTTACAGGTTCAACTGAAACGGGCACGCTTATCTCGCAAACATTAGCGGCACGTAACGATATTCAGGTGCCTTTAATTGCAGAGACTGGCGGCCAAAACTGTATGATTGTTGACTCAACAGCGCTCCCTGAGCAAGTTGTTGATGATGTTATCAGTTCTGGTTTCCAAAGTGCCGGTCAACGTTGTTCAGCATTACGCGTACTCTTTATTCAAGAAGATGTAGCCGATGGCATTATCGACATGCTTAAAGGCGCACTTGCTGAGTTGCATATTGGCGACCCATCGCTACTCTCTACCGACGTAGGCCCTGTAATTGATGAAAAAGCGCTGAAAACACTTAATGATCATGTTGAATACCTAAAAGGTAATGCAACACTTCACTACGAGTGTAAAATTCCTGATAACAGCGAAAATGGCGCATTTTTCTTTGCACCACGTTTATATGAAATCAAAGACTTATCAGTATTAAAACGTGAAGTATTTGGCCCATGTGTGCATGTGATACGCTTTAAAGCGAGTGAGCTTGATAGTGTTGTCGATCAAATTAACAACACCGGCTACGGCTTAACAATGGGTATTCATTCTCGTATTGAAGAGCGCTGTGAACACTTAGCTAAAATGTCGCGTGCAGGTAATGTATACGTGAACCGTAATATGATTGGTGCAATTGTTGGTGTACAACCGTTTGGTGGCCGAGGACTCTCAGGTACTGGCCCTAAAGCGGGTGGACCAAACTACCTACAACGCTTAATAAAAGAAAAAGCATCGCCAGATAACGTGCAAATGACCAACCTAACGCCAGATGAGCTTGATTTACACCACTACAGTGGCGCAAATGAGCAAGTAGAAAAGCTTATGGTTAACTCTATGCGCGATGAAAAAATTTGGCGTGCGACACCACTTAACGACCGTGTCTCTGCGGTACGTCAATTATTAGCGAAAGTAGCAACCGTTGAAATTATTGACGACCTTGCAGACGATTTAGCATTAACACTTGCAGATGCTCGCGCTCAGTTAAACCGCTTAGAAAAGCACATGCGCAAATATACAACCTTACCAGGGCCAACAGGTGAGTCGAACACACTTCACCTTGAAGCACGCGGCTGTGTAGTATGTTACGCAGATAAAAGCACCTCATTTAACTTTTGGGCACTATCGATTATTACCGCACTTGCTGCTGGTAACACAGTAATAACGGTAGCATCTGAAATATTTTATGATGAAGCCGTTGCTTTTAGAGATAAGTTTATCGCAACCGGCGTTGCTGAAGGTGTTTTCCAAGTAGCTAAACCAAACCAGTTACAAGCTATTTTGGCGCATCCTCACCTAGCCGGTGCGGTAGTTGCTGCACGTTCTTCTCGCTTAGGCTACTTCAGCCAACAGCTTGCACAACGTAAAGGCGCTATACTGCCAGTGATCAGCTCTGAGTATTACGACACGCTAATTAAGCGCTTAATTACTGAAAAAACCATCAGTATAGATACAACAGCATCAGGCGGTAACACCTCGTTGATGACACTTGTTGAAGATGATGAATAGCAATTAATGCATTAATATAAATAAAGGCATCTATTTGATGCCTTTTTTATTCCTATCTAAGTATTTATTTGTTAATTTATCAAATCATAACTGTTAACCAGAGCTAATTTTGAAAACCATTCCTACCTCACAGCTAAAGCCCGGCATGTTTGTACAAAAAGTTATTAAACAAACCGGCAGCATTAGAATAAAAAACCAAGGCTGGGTTAAAACTCAAACAGGAATTGATAAGTTAATAAAAGCAGGGATTTTAGAAGTTGAAATCGATCCTGATAAAATGCTCGCATCTGAAGAACCCGAACAACAAATTTCAACCGCTAAGCACGAAATCAAAAAGCGCGACCCTTGGTTAATAACCCACAGTGCTGAGCAAGAGATGGGAAAAGCCAAAAAGCTTTACGATGAAGCAAAAAACCTACAAACCAAAGCATTTGGCGATATAGAGTCTGGCCGCACTGTTGATGTTACGCCTTTTAAAGAACTGGCTAGTGGATTTATAGACTCCGTATTTAGAAACCAAGATGCACTGGCATGTATTACCCAAATGCGCCAAAAAGATGCCTACTTACTAGAGCACTCGATCAATGTCTCTATTTTGATGAGTATTTTTGCAAAACATCTCGATATTGAAAAACCAATTATTGAAGAACTTGCCACAGGTGCCCTGTTACACGATATGGGAAAGATAAAAATACCTGACGCAATTCTTAACAAGCCTGGTCGCTACAGTGACGAAGAATTTAAAGTGATGCAAAACCATGCTCGCTTTAGCAAAGAAATATTAGAAGACGCAGGGTTAACGGGAATTGCCGTTGATATCGCAGGTATGCACCATGAGCGCTTAGATGGCAAAGGCTACCCCTTTGGTAAAAAGGGCGATGAAATAAGCCAGTACGTTCGTATGGCCTCTATTGTTGATGTTTATGATGCATTAACCGCTGAACGCGTTTACAAAGCGGGTATGGAGCCTATTAGGGCGTTTAAAATATTAAAACAAGGTTGCCCAGATAGCTTTGATGGCGCACTGCTGAATAAGTTTATTCAATGCATTGGTATTCACCCAGTAGGCACACTGGTAAAACTTTCCAGCCAAAAAGTGGGACTCGTTACCCAAAGCAATCCAGCTACGCCATTAAAACCGGTAGTAAAAACGTTTTTCAATGCAAAACATGGGCATTACACTGAAGTTAAAGATGTTGATTTATCAAATAAAAGAACACAAGACACACTTGAGTCAGCAGTAAAACCCAAAGAATATAATATAGATTTAGAGGGCTTTTATAGGCACTCTATCTTTAGTTAATTGGCCACTATTGTGGCCAATCTTGCAGCGCTTTTAAGCTAAATTCATAACCATCAAAGTCAAGTACGCTCTGATCAGGCGCTATTTCTAGCACCTTCAACGCACCGATAGACTCCCCTTCATATAACTCTCTTCCATTGAGCTTTATCCAGCGCTTATCTGCCGTTGAAGAATAAATGTGCGCCTGATACTTAATACTAGGTAACATACTTTGCAGGCCATCAGGCAATAGCTCAACAGGTTGTACTCGTGATGAAAGGCGAGAGCCTTGGGTTACTTCGTAGTCAGCTGCTTCCTCTGTGTTATTCACTGCTTGCGCAAACGCATTTTTAAGCGTGTCGGGAACAGCATCAAGTTCACTAGGCGATGATGGCCGTTGCTTAGGCACAGTTTGATTCAGCGGCTTGCCTAACACTTTATATTTACTCAGCTCATCGGCACTGAGTGTTCTTTTCGCTGTTTGAGTTTGCACACTTTGCGGTTGATTACTCGGTTGAAAGCTAGGTGATACGTTATTCTGCGTCGAATAATTTTGCGTTTGCATTTGAGGCGATTGAGCAGTGCTCATAGACAAATACTGGCCTTGTGGCGTAAGCAACATTTGCTGCACACCGGTTGGAGTTTGAACATAAACTAGCTGCCCTGCTATTGTTGGCGTACTGTTAGGCACAGCCGTTTGGCTTAGCTCTGGAGACGTTACTTCTGCTGAACTAACCGTTTCTGTGGCTTTTTCTTCACTTGAAGGCGTTTCTTTTAACATCTCAGGCTTTTTTTGCACGAGAGTAGTTTGAGAAATTTCATTCTGTGTATGGCTATTGTTTATCGCTGCATTTTCTTGCTGTAACCATTTACCGACAAAAAAGCCACTAACCAGTATACCCACGGCAACTAGACTACCTGCGAGTAAAAAGCTAATTCGGCGATAGGTCAACAATTGACGTTGTTGTTTTAATTGTTGCGCTTGCAAGTCATACTGCTCTGCGCTCATAGTTTCGTGTTTTGATTGCTTTAACGCATCTAATAAATAAGACATGAACCACCTAACTAAAAAATAAAAGACAGGCCAATCCCTGCACCAAAAAGCGTTAACACTGCAGCACTATAAGGCCAAATCGAACTCGTTTTTCTGGGCTTATTATTATTAGTTGCAATAAAGTCGATAGGTAAAGATTCACTTGCTGCTTGTTTAATAATGTCGCTATCAACAAGCTCTTGCTGCTTGGAAAAAGCGCCTACTAATGCACGTTCACAAACAAGGTTCATTAACCGTGGTACACCACCTGTCAGTTGATGCACCATCTGCATAGCATCCATAGAAAATACTTTCTTATCACAACCCGCTATATGTAATCGGTGTTGAATATAGGCAATAGTCTGCCCTGGTGTTAAAGCTAATAAGTGGTATCTAGCGGTAATTCGCTGTGCCAGCTGCCTTAATTCATTGCGCTTTAAAAGTACTTGTAACTCAGGCTGACCTACTAATACTATTTGTAGTAATTTTTTATGGTCGGTTTCAATATTGGTTAATAAGCGCAATTGTTCAAGCACATCGGGGGCAAGCAACTGTGCTTCATCAATAATTAAAATAGTATGACCACCCGCTTTATTATTAAACTCAAGGTGCTTTTTAATGACATCCGTTAAACTTTTCAATGTGGCATTTTGGGCATCGTAAGTAATTTGTAGTTCGTCACAAATACTAGCCAGTAATTCTAACTCTGATAAAGCGGGGTTATGGATCATGGCGACTTGGGTGTTTTCAGGCAACCGCTCTAACATACTTCGTGTTATGGTGGTTTTACCTGTCCCTACCTCACCAGTTAACAACACAAAGCCACCATCTTCACCTAGCCCATAGGTAAGATGTGCTAAGGCTTCTTTGTGGCGCTCACTTAAAAATAAGTAATGAGGGTTCGGCGAAATTGAAAATGGCTTTTCTTGTAAACCAAAATAGCTTAAGTACACCTTTATAGTCCTTGGTCATTAATTCACGGCCTATAATGGCAAAAAAATAGCCTGGGTGACAACTACAACCAAGCTTTATTATTAAAATAGTGTAAATAACTAGAGCTTAGATTAAATAACCTCAGCTCTAGTGGCTACAAGCTATCTCATTTGATTACTTTTCATAACGTACAAGCCGTAAATACACGTTACTTGTTTTTGCATGTAAGCTATTTAAACCACTGGCAAATTGATAAACCCATGCCGAATTCATATTGCTAATACCTGAAGTATTAGACCAGTAATTTTGCGACTGCGTTGCTAAAAACACACCTACATTTATGCTTGGCTCCGTACAACGGTGATCAACAATACTGGCCAACTCTTTAATACTTGGTACTTGCCAGTCGTTATAACCTGCCGAAGTGTCGTTAAATGCTCCTTTGAGTGACGCCTGCCAATTTAGTGGCTGTGTATCACCGTCACAGCGATTTGTTTCACTATTATAAACTTGACCATAATTACAACGCTGCCACATTAACCCCGTTTTAGTGTCTGATACAGTGCCATCAATATTAATCACAAATCTATCTGTGTCATCGCTAGTTGCAACTTCCTGATAACACTGCTGCGCTGCAAGTGATGAGCTCAATCCTAAAGCGAACAACATAAAAACTTTAATTAATTTCATAATAACCCCCTAACGGTTTCTAACTAAGCGCACATAAGCGACATTATCTTTGGGGTAAGCTAAGTCGTTACCATCCACCATATCGATAGTATAAGCCTGAGATAAACTGCTGCCATCAACCGCGGTTTGTGAAGTCCAGTAACGTAAATGTCCTAAAATATTGCTGGGTGGTGTATTAGGGAAAAAAGCTGTATCTATTAATATATTTTGTCCTTGTTTACCGTAATCAATTAAACCTAAAAGTTCAGTATAAGTGGGTAAACGCCAGTTACTACCACCACAAAAATCAAGGGCGTTAACCTCATCTATATAGGTTTGCAATCCACAATCAGTATCGCTCGGGCACGTGGTGTTAGCACTACCCGTTACATCGCCACTATTGACAGTCCCTTGCCAAATATAACGGTTTTGTCCATCACGCAACGAAGTATTTGGTAACACACCGGAATAGGAACTTTTTACTTCCCAAACAAGACCGGTTGTATTATCGCGAATGCAGCTAAAGTTTTCTGCGTCATCTAACAACTCATCAGCGAACTCATTAAGTTTGGTGTAATCAAAAGCTAGATTACCTTTACCCACTTTACCTAACCGATTTGCAAAACTATCTCTGCCAAGATCAGCATCTTGAGCTGGAAACTCATCATTATTACAATTAATACGTTGAGTATTGTTATAACACTCTCCTACCCCAGTGTCGTTTATTAATCCAAGCGCTTTGGGAGTTATGTCAACAAATACTGTATCTGTGTCAGTCCGTCCTTTTAAGTCCATAACTTGCACTTCAAAACTAAGGGTTGCGTTTAAATCAATGTCAGAAGCAAAAAAGTTGGCTTTACATGACTGTGAGTCGGTTAAAGTTTCACTATTTCCGGTAAGTTGTTGCCACCTACACTGATAAGACTGAGTTGCCGCCTCACTAGCAGTGGCATCTAAAATCACTTTATCAAACTCTTCTACAGTTTGATCAGCCCCCGCATTGGCAATAATGACCTGTGCTGTTTTATTAAGAGTCATATCGAATTGTGATGCAGATACTCCGCCTTCATCATCAGTTACGGTGAGTTGCCATTTTAAGTTGATGTTATTTTCTAATAATGGATGGGTGAAACTTAGGGTTGAATTGGTGTAACTGTCTATTGTTAAATCAGGCCCAGACAATAGTTGCCACAGGTAACGACTAATTTCGCCATTTTCATCAGGATCTGTGGAAGCTAAACCACTTAAGGTTACAGTATCATTATAAACTGAGGGTAAGTTGTCAGGGGCAACTTGAGTAACAACAGCAACTGGAAGCTGGTTATTAGAGGCAATAAAAACACTCAAGTCGTCATTCACTAAACTGCCATCTGACGTTTGATAGCTCACTCTTAGAACCAATTCACTATCAGACTTTACATCTGGCGCAGTAATGGTTTGTTCAGCCCCTTCAAGCGGAAAAACATCTATAATGGGGCCGCTCACACGTTGCCAAGTAAATGTACCGTCTGCGGGTGAGCCTTTCGCAGAAATAGTAAAGTCTGATTTTTCTACAACTTGAAGGTCGTTACCTGCAAATACTGACGTTTTAATATCGCTGTTATCACTACCACCTCCTCCACATGCCGCTAAAAGCAAACATGACATAAGGGGTATTAACGAAATGGCTCTCATACTTAGCACCTTTGTATCCTAAAATTATCCAATAAGACAATCTAGCAATAAAAGTGCCAGTGTAGTGTTATAAATAGCTATCTTGATGAATACGGACAAATAGCTTAGTGCCAACTTTACTGTAATCTACTTTGTACTCGCGGCCATCTAAGGATTGGATAAACAACAACTGCTTTTCTTCACTAAATACATCAGCACTAGAAATATAAACTATATCTAGGTAACGCTCTTTTGCATCTCGGCGGTTTTTTGGCAGCTCTTCTTTAAATGGTTCAAGACCATTTCCTGTTACTTTGATTCGAGGGTGATTGTCACCATTAACAATCACTAAATCTAGCTTTTTATCTTTATGTATAATGGTATTTCGACCACTTTTAATGAAAGATCTGTCTTGGCTCATAGTTATTCCTAATTCCGCAGAGAGTCGTTATATTATTATTCACACTGCGACTTTATAAACTGAGAAGGATCACGCTTCCATTTATTTAAATTTGCGCTAAATTCCCAAATATCACTTTCTATTACACTTGCAGGTAATAGTAAGTCATACCCTGTTAAAAGCTGAAGATGCTTAGCCCTATTAGCAAACATTGCTATAAGTCCATTATAGTCAATTCCTTTTTTTGACCTATATTTATTATCTTCAACTAACCATTCTGATGGGCAATGCCCATTCTTGCAATTTTTTTGAACAACTTGCATAAAAAAGTGCCGCTGCTCTATTAGTAGTTTACCCGCCATTCTTGGAGCTAAAGCAGCTAAAAATGTATCTACATCGTTAAGTTTAATACCAATCGCGTTAAGCTCAAGGTGATCAATACCATTATCAACTTTAGGAATACCACAATGGTGCATGTTTTCTTGGTTTAAAGTCCACTGCCCGTACTTATGCTGATATGTTAATTGCTGCTCAGTTAAAATAATACTATAAAAAGGTTCTTGTGTTTTAAAAAAGCCTATTAAAATTGCTGCAATACATAAACTTACTAAAAAAATTTCAATAATACTGATTTCACCTGGGCGCAATAAATTGAATAGCATGATAAATATTAAGCCAATACTTCCTACTACCAGTATTTCAATCCCATTTTTAGCGCCTTGCGCTCGGTATTTGAGTGTTTGTTTTTTTATATTAGCCATACTGAAAAAACGCCATATAAAATATAAACATAATAATAGCCCACAAGACTAACTTTCTCAGTGTTAAACAACGTTTGCATGATGTTTTGAAGTTCACCAATTAACTCCTATAATCATTTATCTCACTACACAATTAATAAGTATTATTTATTTTTACGCCTAACGCACAAATTAATGAGACACATAACCGCCTTTTTTTGTCCTGATTTCGTACAATACTTATAATTAATTTTCAGGTATGAAAACAATGCACTCAAGACAATCAGGTAAAGCCCTATTTCCATTTATTATTTCGTTACTATTAATTTTTAGTGTTTATTTATACTTGCCCGCATCACAAGGCGAGCAAGCTGATTACTCAGCAATGGCAACGCAAGTATCTGCACACACTGTAGAGTCGCAAGAAAATGCTATTATGATTGAAGCCATCGGCAGTGCCAGAGCTAATCAGGCTATCTATATTAAAAGCGCACAAAACGATTATGTCACTAGCATTTACTTTGAAGATGGCGATTTGGTCAGCAAAGGACAAAAATTAGTACAACTGCAAAACCAACAAGAACAATTTGCAGTAAAAGAACTTAGCATTAATTTACAAGAAGAAAAACGTCAATTAGCCAGACTAACCGAGCTTTCTCGCTCACAAGCGACGGCCAAGACATTACTTGAAGAACAACTCGCTCGCGTTGATGCCAGCGAAGCCCAACTTGAAAGTGCCAAAACCAAACTGAATGAAATGGCTATTACCGCGCCTTTTTCTGGGTTACTGGGTAAGCGCGAAATATCAGTGGGTGCTTATGTCAATAACAGTACTGTGATCACAACCCTCGATGACATTAGTATCATAAAAGTTGATTTTAAAGTGCCTGAAAAGTATTTAGCTCAACTGAAAAACGGAATGATCGTTCGCACTCAAAACGATGCTTACCCTGATCAAACCTTCAGCGGTAAAGTAACCCATATAAGCTCACGTATCGATTCAATCACTCGCAGTGTAGAAGTAACAGCAAGTTTTGCTAATAAATCGGGTTTACTTCGCCCTGGTATGCTACTTAAAACTGCACTAGAGCTAAGCAGCAATCAAGCGCTGATGGTGCCTGAAAAGGCCATTATTCCTCTGCAAGATAAGCATTACGTTTTTCAAATTGAAGATGGCATAGCAAACCGTAAAGAAGTACATGTTGCAAGTAGAAATAATGGCTGGGTTGCGATAGACAAAGGGTTAAGTAATGGCGAGCAAATTGTTATCGAGGGAATAATTAAAATTCGCTCAGGTAGTAAAGTAAGCGTTAAGGGGTAACACGTGAAAATTACCGATACTAGCGTCAAACGCCCCGTTTTTGCGATTGTTATTAACTTACTGTTACTCACATTTGGCTTAGTTGCTTTTAGCATGTTGCCTTTGCGAGAGTATCCAGATATTGAAACACCGATTGTAAATATTAGTACTGAATATACCGGTGCATCTGCCGAAATTATTGAAACAAAAATAACGCAAGTTATTGAAAATCGTATTTCGGGCATTGAAGGTATTAAAAGTATTAACTCATCGAGTCGTAATGGCCGCTCAAACATTACCATTGAGTTTAATATTAACCGCGACATAGACGATGCCTCTAACGATGTACGTGAACGTGTTGCACGGGCATTAGACAGCCTACCAGAGCAAGTACGCCCTCCTGAAGTATCAAAATCAAATAGTGACGAAAGCCCTATCGCGTGGTTTGTACTTAACAGTGAAACCATGGATTCATTGCAGCTTTCTGATTATGCACAGCGTTTTATTGTCGACCGTTTGGCCGTTGTTGATGGTGTATCAAATGTGCGTATTGGGGGAGAGCGAAAGTATGCTATGAAAGTATGGCTTAACCGCCAAGCGATGGCAGCTCGTGGCATTACCTCTAGTGATATAGAGCAAACACTGCGTAGTGAAAATGTAGAACTTCCGGCCGGTGAAATTGAATCAGTTGATCGTGATTTTACCGTTCGCACTGCCCGCAGCTATAAAAACCAACGTGATTTTCAAAACCTTGTCATTAAACGAGGTGAAGATGGTTATTTAGTGCGTCTAGGCGAAGTGGCTGACGTAAAATTAGAAGCCGCCGATGATGAAAGTTTATTCCGCGGAAATGGCCGTAATATGATAGGTATGGGTATTGTTAAGCAGGCCAAAGCCAATACCCTGACTGTTGTTGATAATGCTCGTAGTGAACTGGAAAAAATTAAGCGTAACTTACCAGAAGGCACCACCATAGAAGACAGTTACGACTCTTCAGTATTTATTAAAGAGTCAATTAACGAGGTATACAAAACCTTGGGGATTTCTATGGGACTTGTGGTGCTAATTATCTTTATATTTTTAGGGAATATACGCGCCACACTCATTCCTGCGGTCACTGTACCGGTCGCCCTAGTCAGTAGTTTTATGTTTTTATTAGCAATGGGTTATTCAATTAACTTATTAACTCTACTAGCACTGGTATTAGCAATAGGCTTAGTGGTAGATGATGCCATTGTAATGCTAGAGAATATTCACCGCCGTATTGAACTTGGTGAACCGCCTTTATTAGCGGCTTATCGCGGCGCCCGCGAAGTGGGCTTTGCAATTATAGCCACCACCTTAGTACTGATCTCTGTGTTTGTACCATTAGTGTTTATGGAAGGACGAATAGGCGCACTATTTACAGAGTTTGCAATGGCGGTGAGTGCTGCCGTGTTTTTCTCCAGCATTACTGCATTAACACTCTCTCCGGCATTGTGTTCAAAGGTGTTAAAAGCCTCTGAAAAAGAAAGTAAATTTAGCCAAGTCATGGACCGCTTTTTTACTAAATTAGAAAATGGATACCGTAACGCTTTAGCGTCAAACATGACCCGAAAATGGGGCTTAATGCTGAGCTTAGTTTTGGCTGGGTTTGTTAGTTATTCATTATTTTTACAAATACCGTCTGAACTTACCCCTAAAGAAGACCGTGGTACTTTTTTTGTGCTTATGAATGGCCCTGAAGGCGCTAGTTATGAGAATAATGCCGCCAATATGGCAAAAATTGAAGAGCGCTTAATGCCTTATTCTGAATCTGGCGAACTAAGTCGAGTTTTAGTGCGAGTTCCTGGCTGGGGTGGCAGTGGTGGTGTAGCCATTGTTGGTATGGCGGATTGGGATAAACGCAAACGCTCAACTTGGGAAGTCATGGATGAAATAAGCGGTAAAATGCAAGAAGTCACCGATGTACGTGCTTTTGCGATTATGCGCCGTGGTATTGGCGGTGGTGGTTCATCACGACCAATAGAGTTTGTTTTACAAGGTAATGATTATGCTCAGCTAGCTGATTGGCGCGATAGAATTATTAAACGTGCTGAGAAAAACCCTGGGTTAGTGCGCATTGATCATGATTATAAAGAAACCTTTCCACAGTTTTTAGTCAGTATTGATAAAAATAAAGCCGCTGATTTAGGCGTATCAGTCTCTGATGTGGGTCGTACACTTGAAACCATGCTTGGCCAACGCCGTGTAACCACCTTTATTGACCGCGGTGAAGAGTACGATGTAATTTTAAAGGGAACCAAAGAAGACTTTGCAAACCCAACTGATATTTCAAATATTTACCTTAAATCTCGTAGCAATGAACTCGTGCCACTCGATAGCCTAATAAGCTTAAAAGAAGAAGCTACCGCCTCGCGTTTAAACCGCTATAACCGTATGCGTGCAATTACCTTAAGTGCCAACCTAGCTGATGGTTACACACTAGAACAAGCACTAAACTTTTTAAACAATGTTGCCGCAGAGGAAAACGACATTGATGGTGCCATTGACTACAAAGGTGAGTCGCAGTTGTTTTATGAAGGTGCCTCAGCCATGACCTATGTGTTTGTGTTGGCATTGACCGTGACCTTTTTAGTGCTCGCTGCTCAGTTTGAAAGTTTTATACACCCGCTTGTTATTATGCTTACTGTTCCGCTTGGGTTAATGGGCGCCATGTTTGGGCTGTGGAGTATGGGCTTAACACTTAACATATACAGTCAAATAGGGATTGTAATGCTCATTGGGTTAAGTGCAAAAAACGGTATCCTGATCGTTGAATTTACCAACCAGTTACGTGATAAAGGCGTAGAATTTAGTGAAGCTATTTTACAGGCCGCTACCCAGCGTTTACGTCCTATTATTATGACCTCACTGACCACAGTTATGAGCGCTGTGCCTTTGGTGTTGGCCTCAGGTCCTGGTTCAGAAAGCAGAATGGTTATTGGTGTGGTGGTATTTACCGGTGTAACAGTTGCCACCATACTGACTCTGTTTGTTGTACCTGCTGCTTATTATGCCTTAGCACGTAATACGCAATCACCAGAATTTTTACAGCAAAAGCTAGATAAACAAGCAGCTGAAAAACCACTTAAAGAGATCTAACTCACTCTGAGCGTCGTAATTAGCTGTTACGGCGCTATTTTCTGGTGCATATAACCATACAATTGAGGAAGTACTTATGAGTTCGACCACACAGGTAGCAACACTAGGCGGCGGCTGTTTTTGGTGTATTGACGCGGCATTTAGGCGTGTTAGAGGGGTGCTCAGTGTATGTTCTGGTTACACAGGCGGGCACACTGATAACCCGACCTACAAAGCTATTTGCACAGGCAATAGCGGGCATGCCGAAGTGGTTAAGGTTGAATTTGACGCCAGCATTATCAGCTTTGAAACCTTACTCGCGATGTTTTTCACTTTGCATGATGCTACCCAGTTAAACCGCCAAGGTAACGATATAGGCACTCAATACCGCAGCGTTGTGTATTACCATGATAAGCAACAACAATTACAAACACAGGCCGTTATTGCAGAGCTGCAGACTCATGTTAGCGAGCCTATAGTAACAGAGGTAAGCCCAGCAACCACTTTTTACCCTGCTGAAAGTTTTCACCAAGACTACTACAATGAAAACCCAGAACAAGGCTACTGTAGTATTTTAATTGCGCCTAAGTTGCACAAGTTTGAAACCGAATTTAGCGAATTTTTAAGTGAATAAAATGCTTTAAAGCGCTAACCAAATAGCCCAGCAATTTGCTGGGCTATTTGTTTTTCGGCAACTAAAAGTGATAATTAAAACTGGTAATTTGCCCCCACAAAGAAAGTTCTTCCTGCGCTGTTATAACCTAATAGCTCACCACTGGCAGCAAACCCTGTTGCTGCAGTAAAATATTCTTTATCAGTAATATTTTCTATTCGAGCAGCTAACGATAAATTCTCAAGCAACTGGTAATTGGCTGCTAAATTAAATACCGTATAGCCAGCGAGTTCAGAATCATAATACGCAATTGATGGACGCGATGAGCGATATTGCATATCTAAACTGGCATCAAAATCGCCCCATGATTTAGCGAGTTGATAATTAAACGACTCTGAAGGCCTGCGTGGTAAATCTGTATTCGTCTTTTCATCTGTAGCATCTAAAAAACTAACATTAACAGAGTGTTCAAAGCCTAACGCTGAAAACTCAGCCGACAATTCTATCCCCTGCATAGATACTTTATCTATGTTAGTTGCAATATATTTACCAGAGTCCGCATCATAATTATTACTAATTAAATTATTGATACGGTTATCGAAAATAGCAATATCATAACGCCCCCATTGAGTTTCTAGGGTAACACCAAATTCATTGTTTAAGGCTTCCTCAGGCTTAATATTATTATTTGGCAGGTAGTATGGGCTGTTAGTTACAAACGCATTAATTAAAGACGGCGCCCTAAATGCAGTGCCATGATTTAAACGTACCGTTACATACTGATTCGCTTTATATCCAAGCCCAGTGCTGTAAGTATTTGCACGGCCGTGGAAGTCATAATCATCGGTTCTGATAACCGCATTTGCTAACCATTGTTGATGACTATAAAACGCGCCTATAAACAATGCGTTGTTATCGCGTTTTTCTTCTGATGACGTTGCTGACGAGTTTGATAAATCCTCAGACAAATAATTAAAACCACCAGATAAATCAAGCTCTTTCGTTAGGCTATAAAGCCCTCGGTATTCAAACTCAACACGCTCTGTGATATACACTTGTTGCACATCGGTGCCAGTTTGGGTATTTTCTTCTTGCGATACACTCAATGAAGTACTTTGGGTATATATTTCTGAGGCTTTTTTCCAACCTAGCTTAGCGGTATAGTTTTCAAAATCGTAGGCATCGTTACCCCATGCGTTATCATACTGCGCTTCACCTTCACTGTACTGAGACTGTAAGCTCAACTCACCTAGTTCAGCCAGTTCATACGCTAAATTAAAGCCAATGTTTTTATTTTTGTAGCCATCATCATCGTGATCTTTGGTGTATTCAGCCACAGGGTCTTTGCCAGTAACATCAAAACCATCTGTCTCTTCATAGCCTAGATTATAATTAAAGCTAAGCGCCTCTTTTGCAAGCCCACCAGCAAGCTGATAATTACTGTAACTATAACTGCCCAAAGTAGCCGAAAGCGTATTATTTGAGGCTTTACGGGTAATAATATTAATTACTCCGGCTACCGCATCAGAGCCATAAATAGCTGCTCTGGCACCTTTAATAACTTCAACACGCTCGATACTATTAACTGGAATATTCGTCAGCGATACACTACCTGAGCTTGCATCGCTCACTCTTACACCATCAACCAGTACTAAGGTATATTTAGCGCTGGCACCGCGAACAAATATATCTGCCTTTTGACCTAAACCGCCGTTACGGACAATATCAATCCCAGCTATGGTATTTAATATTGCAGGTAAGTCTCGGTAATTCGCTTTTTCAATATCAGCGCGGTCGATAACTGCCACACTTGCTAATACATCATTTATAGGTTGTTCAAATTTATTAGCAGTAACGGTTATTTTTTCAATGGTTTGTTCTGCAGATGCAGAAAAAGACAGCGCAGCCGAAATGGCCACACCCAATGCAGTTTTATTTATCATGATGTTCCCTATCTCTGCCCACCGCAAAGATGTTAGTAAGTAAGATTACATCAAGGCCGGTCTCCGGACTCAGTTACCATAATAAAATACAGCATAACTTTACCGTTGCGGGGGCAGTGTTGGGATTGACTTCATCAATGAAAACGCACCAACTTCCCGATTATCCTACTAAAAAAATCACACCTTTGAAGTGTTTAGCAAGCACCTTGAAAATAGGCTGCTATTGTTATCTGTTTACTTAAAAATGTCAACGGACGTCTAAACATCTACAATTTGATTTTTGGGGTTCGGGGTTCGGGGTTCGGGGTTCGGGGTTCGGGGTTCGGGGTTCGGGGTTCGGGGTTCGGGGTTCGGGGTTCGGTAATTATCATAGGTCCAAAAATAAAAAAGCCAAACAATATTATGTGTTTGGCTAAATACATGTTGCTTTGAACTAAGCGCCTGTAGTGCCTAGCTCGAAACAATAAATTAATCGCGGAAGTTTTTAAACTGAAATGGCTGACCTAAATCGGCAGTGCGCACAACTTGCATAGCAGCTTGTAAGTCATCTCGCTTTTTACCCGTTACGCGTACTTCTTCGCCTTGAATAGCCGCTTGCACTTTTACTTTAGAATCTTTAATCGCTTTTACGACTTTTTTAGCCATGTCTTTTTCGATGCCCTGCTTTAGTGCAACGTTACGAAAAACATTTTTACCTGCACGAGAAATCTCTTGAAGTTCTAGGCTCGCAACATCCATCCCACGCTTAGAAACTTTACCAGCTAAAATATCAAACAACTGCATAACCTGAGCATCTGCTTCAGCTTTTAATTTAATTGTTTTATCGTTTAATTCAATTGAGGCATCGACCCCTCTAAAATCAAATCGAGTCTCTAATTCACGATTGGCGTTATCAACCGCGTTTTGTGCTTCGTTCATTTCTACTTCAGATACAATATCAAATGAAGGCATGATGTTCTCCTAACTAGCTAATCTTAATTTTATGCGGCAATTATAACGTTAAAATGATAAATCTTTACACTTTTCTGCATCTTGTTCAGGTGCGATACTAATTTAGTTTGATATACTGAGGCTTCTTTTTTATACGATTTTAGGATTTTTTGTGACGAGGCGTGTTTACCAAGCTATTTTTTTAATTAGTATTGTCGCATTTACCTTCTTATTTGCTAAAGAGGTAAAAGGCGCTGCAAACTTATTTCCGCATATAGATAAAGTGGCGCATTTTGGTATTTTCTTTTTACTTGCCATTATTATGGATAAAGCCTTTAAACTGCCTTTATATGCACAAATATTGCTGTTAGCTGGCTATGGTGCCGCAATAGAAATTATGCAAGATAGCCTCCCTTACAGACAAGCATCACTGGCCGATTTTGTTGCCGATTTTATTGGTGCAGCGAGCTACTTTTTAGCTAAAGCTCTATTAACACTACGTAAAAAGAAGCGTTATGGCTAACATACTCGTTATTGGTGATGGTGCTATTGGCTTGTTATTTAGCCATTTTTTAGCTAAATATCACACAGTTTATGTTCTTACCAAAAAAGGCACAGTAAATACTCGCTTTTACAGCCACAGTAACGCTGCGTCTGAAAAAATTAACGCTACTTTCATCTCACAACAGCAATTAGCTCAAGCTCCTGAATTTGACATTGTTTTATTCACTGTTAAAGCATTTGCAGTGCAACAAGCCTATGCGCAAGTAAAACCTTTTCTAGGCAAGAGTACTCATATTGTACTGAGTCATAATGGCATGGGTAATGTTGAACAATTAAATGCACAGTTAACACAGCAGCAATCGTTGTACTTTTTAACCACTAGCATGGCTGGATTTAAGTCAAACCCTAATATTGTGCAGCATACTGGAAACGGGCAAAGTGTATTAGGGGGCTGTAATCAACTAGCTATTCAAAATCTTCAACAGTTTAGTGCGCAATTACACACTATTCCGCAATTAATTGTCAGCAACAATATTGAGCAACTTAGGTTTGAAAAGCTACTAGTTAATATTGCCATAAATCCATTAACCGCTCTGCACAATATAAAAAATGGCCAGTTGCGTGCGCCACAGTTCAATAGCTCAATTATTAATTTATTAACAGAGGCGTGCCTTATTGCGACCGCGCTAAAACTTAATATTAAGCTTATCGATGCCCTCGAGCGCGCCTACAAGGTAATGAGTTTAACCGCAGAGAATTACTCATCTATGCATCAAGACATTATGCACAATAGGCAAACTGAGATCATGGCAATTTGTGGTTATATTAGTGAGCAAGGCAAGCGACATAATATTGCGACCCCGTATAACGACGCTTTACTTGCTGAAATTCTGGCAAAAAAAAGCGCGGAATAAATCCGCGCTTTTAAAATATTTAGCCATTAACGACGATAGACTTTTACAGTGGTAAAGCCTTCTTCGTGAAGAATAAGCGCTTGTAACTGGCTCATTACCCCTTTTTGGCAATATAAGTAATAGTCTTTGCCTTTAGGTAAATCACCAAACTTAGTTGCTAAACGGAAAAACGGTAAGTGGATAACTTCAATACCATCAATTTCAAGCGGTGCGGCATCTTCTTCTTCAGGTGAGCGAATATCAACAACAACCGCTCCTTCAGGTAACTCCGTAACTGACTCAGCCTCTTTAAGCTCTTGCTTAGCTTCAACATCAATATCGCGCACATCCATAACACGGGCGTTATCAATAACGGTATTTAATACATCAAAATCAAACTTCTCTTCTTCTGCTTTAATGACTTCAATTTTGGCTTTAACTGTCGGCTTTTTAGAGATCACACCACAGTATTCAGGCATCGTCTCTGCCATTTCTGCAGTGCCTATTTGGCGCGCTATATTAATGATCTCTTGCTTATCATGTTGAATAAGAGGACGTAAAATCAGCGTTTCGGTTACACGGTCAATAACACTTAAGTTAGCTAAGGTTTGGCTAGACACCTGACCTATACTTTCACCCGTTACCAAAGCTTGAATATTTAGTTTTTCAGCAACGGCACTACCCGCTCGCATCATCATACGTTTAAGCACAACACCCATTTGGCTGTTCTCAACGTTTTCTAAAATTTCCGCAACAACTGGTTCAAAATCAACGGTAATAAACTTAACTTTATGCGTTGAACTATATTGTTTCCATAGATAGTAACTCGCTTGCTTAACCCCAATTTCATGGGCAGCACCGCCTAAGTTAAAGAATAAAAAGTGCGTACGAGCACCTTTACGGATCATCTGATAACTGGCAACGCCAGAATCAAAACCACCAGACATAAGTGATAATACATCGTCTTGTGTTGGCAGTGGAAAGCCCGCCATTCCTAAATGGGTTTGCGTCACTATGTAAGCTTTTTCGTCTTTAATTTCTAAACGAATTGTTACTTCAGGGCGGCTTAGCTTTACTCGCGCACCTTCAACATGTTGATTAAGCCCGCCACCAACGTAGCGCTCTAGTTCAGTTGAAGTAAAATCATGTTGACCTATGCGCTTAGCACGCACACAAAAGGTTTTACCAATAATTGTGTGGCCAACTAACGCGATGGTTTTTTGATAAATGTCATCAAGGGTTGTGAAGTCTGTTTCGGTCACTTCAATAAACTGTACGATTCCAGGAATACGTTGCAAGCTATCAATAAAATCAAGGCGAGTTTGGGCATCGTCTAGTTTTGTAACAACTGAGATGTTATCCCAGTTATTACGTACTTGTACTTTTTCGTCAACACGACGCAATACAATTTTAATGTTATTTTCTAACACTTTAGTAAAGCGTTTACGGACTGAACGGCTTTTAATGGCTATTTCAGGGTGAAGTTTGACGATAAATTTAAGCATAGTTTAACTCTTAGACTGCGGGAATTCGCGCACCCAGGTATTGGGCGCGGCGGATTATAGCAAAAAAATTAACGCCTAGGAACTAACCAACTTAACGGGCTTAAGGATTCTGGGGAGCTGAATTTGCTAAAAGAGTGTACTTTTCTCTTAACTGATTAATTTTGTTTGCGCTTTTTTCGGTGCTATAGGCTTTGAATAAAGTCAGTACTTTTACAATACCAGGGTAAATATCTTGCTCAACCAGCACGCCACTAAGCCTTCTTGCTTTCATATAAGGCGTCCAAAAGCTGACCGTTAATTTTAGCGTATGAGCAAGTTCGATAGCATCTTGTTCATCAATGGTAATTATTTCACTGTCACGCAAGGCCAAAATAATGTTGCGCACCTGCTCAAGTAGCTCTTGCTGAAAATCAATGTAACCTTGTTTTAAATGGCTATCGCGAGCGAGAATATCGCCAAGATTGTCGTAAAAAAAATGATAGCGCCACATTAATTCAAACAATGAATCTAAGTAAGGGCCTAGATGCTCAAAAGCATCATCGCCTTTATCAACTGGCTTAAAATGAGTACTTAAATGATCGCGATAAAGTGCAAATATATGGCGAATAATGTCTTCTTTATTTTTAAAGTGGTAGTACAGATTACCCGGACTCATGCCTAAACTCGATGCAATATGATTAGTTGATATTGCTCTTTCACCATGTTCATTAAACAATGAAATACTGGTTTGAATTATTTTATCCTTGGTATTCATATACTCATTACTCAATTTTCGAAAAACGACGCTGCATTAAAATAATCCGCCTAGTATAAACAAATCATTGCATTTGTAACACTGCGTAGCTGCAGTTATATACAATTTACTCACAAGGCTGCTTTGCACACTAAACACTGCTACACTACGGCTAAAAATAATAACACAGTAAATATTATGAAAGTGACCGCAATCTACCCAGGCACATTTGACCCCCTTACCAACGGCCACACTGATTTAATTCAGCGTGCTGCTAAGATGTTTGATACCGTTATTGTTGCTATTGCTCATAACCCAAGTAAAAAACCGTGTTTTACTTTAGAAGAACGCGTTGATTTAGCGAATGAAATTTTAAGCCATTTAGATAATGTAAAGGTCATTGGCTTTTCAGGGCTGCTAGCTGATCTGGCTCGCGACCATAATGCAAATGTACTGATCAGAGGCATAAGAGCAGTTTCTGATTTTGATTACGAGTTTCAGCTCGCGAATATGAACCGCCGTTTAAACCCTGATTTAGAAAGCGTATTTTTAACGCCCGCCGAGCGTAATACCTTTATATCATCAACGCTAGTAAAAGAAGTAGCACGCCATAACGGCGATGTGAGTGAGTTTGTTGACACCATAGTAATGAAAGCCCTGCAATCAAGACTGGGGAAAACCAAGCATTAAAAATAACACCTAGCGTATCATTACATTGCGCTAGGTAGCTTCGCTCTTGCTAGAAACAGAACGTTCTTAAGCCTCACTAAGCCCAAAAAATCTTTATTGATAAATAGTGCCAAGGCCATTATAAAATCAAAGAGAATAACGCCAAACCCGTATACAGCCCAAAACCACCAGTAATCAATGTTCCCTTTAACTTGAACATCATAATGCATCCCCAAAAATAAACAGGTATTAACTCCCAACCCCAGAATTAAGTAATAAAAAGCAATAGGCGTGTTTTGCAACGTTATTTTTCGCCACAAAAAAAGTATCAAAATAGTTGTGAGATCAAATATGAAATAATCTTTATACGTAGAAGTTTCGAGGCTTAAAAATGCACTTAGAAAATAAGAGATCATCATTATTAATGAAATATGCAGTAAACTTTTATCTTGTTTATTAATGCTCGAAGAAAGGTTAAATAGAAAAGCGATTAAAAATAACCACAATATAAAATTACCTAAATTCTCGCCAACTTTAACAAGCAGCCATAATAGATCCGTCATTATAGGCTTTTAAACTCAGTGCGTGATCTAAATAAACGACCTTTAAGTTTCATTAGCCCTAAAAAGTCTTTATTGATAAATAAAATGGCTATCATCATAAAATCCATAAGATTAATTCCCAAAGAATAAAATGACCAGAACCACCATGGTGAGCTGTTACTAAAAACAAGTACATCTAGATGCATGCCAAAAAATAACAGTGAGTTTATGCTTAGCCCTAATAATAGATAAGAAGATATGATGTTTTTATTTAAGAAGTTACTTGCAATCAAAATAGCCAAAATAGTCATTAGATCAAAAAGTAATAGTTGCATGTAAGAAATATTTTGAATATCAATAAACAAGCTTGAAGAATATGAAACTGACATAATTAGCGACAGCCATAAGGCCTCTTTTTTGGGTTTATTTATACTCGTTACTAATGAGTATAAAAAAGCCATTAAAAAACCCCATTGAACAAATGCGCCTAGGTAAAGAGATACATATGGGTTGAGCAAGAAGTCATTCATTTGAAATTCCGCTTTTATCTTTTAGCGTTATTGTCTTTGTATATCTATTTATATTTACGGGATCTAGGTTTAATACCAAAGAAGCGACCATTAATAAATCAATCATATTTATAGAAATAGAGTAAAAACTCCAAAACCACCACTCTTTAATAGTTCCAAGAATGTATAAATCATAATAAATCAAACTAACTAAAAGACTATTTATAGTTAAACCTATAATGATGAGATATGCAGGTAAAGAAGGAGTGACAAAAGCTTTTTTAATCGCAAGAATAATAAAAGCAATAGTTAAAAAATCGTAAAATATCCAATTGAGATAAACATGTTTTACTATATATAAATAATCACTTAATACATATGAGCACAGCATTATTGCAGCTAAATATAGGGAGGATTTATGTGGCGTATTAATACTTTTAACTAAACAATACAGAAAAGCCATTAAAAAGCCCCACTGAATGAATGCGCTTACATATTCACCAAGGATATAGCTTATATACATGTTTACGAAAAGTTGTTTTCTGGTTGGGTATTTGAGCCTTTGAAGAGTTTGTTTTTTAATTTATGAAGACCAAGGAAATCTCTGTCTACAATTAAAACTACGATCATTATCAAATCGATAATATTCACGCCAAAAGTATATACATCCCACAGAATCCAAGGTTCACGATTATTACTTAGGTACATGTCAAAATACATAAATAGGCTAAGTATAGAGTTTATAAAGAGACCTAAAATTATGTATAGAAAAGAGGATGTTGTCTTTTTTAGCAAGAAAAAGGCTAATGTCAAAGCCGCTATAGTTGCATAATCGTATAGAGCCCAATCTAAATATAGTGAATTTTCTATTGATAACCAAGTAAAGAAATAATCAGATAAAGTGTAAGAAATCATCATAATAAATGAACTGAGTAATAAGGTAGTATCCCTTTTAATACCTAAAGAAAATACAAAAGCATTAAAAAAAAATGCCATCAAGAAGCCCCAGCTTGCAAAAGCAGACAGCGAGAAAAAACCAAAAAACTCAGTTAAAAACATTCATGACCTTTAATGTTACTTAGGCTTACTAGTGTCAAGTATAACGCCACCACGATGAAGTTCTGCACCAGCTGCAGTCATCGCCTCTTGAGATATACTTACTGTATCAGATTGTAGGGTTTTAGGGCTAGCAGTTTGTTCCATTGCAGGCTTTAATTGTTGCGTTTTGTTGTATGCTTGCATTTGTACTTGGCTGTTCGCTGAAATTTGCATGTGATTAATCCTTTTGAGTGTTAAATTTATTATTGGCGCAAATTTAAATCACACCATCTGAAGCAGTTACTAAATAACTGCAGTAACGTATTGCCTACGTTGATTAATTGACTCAACAACACGCTACAGAATAATAAGAGCAAACGATATGCCAACTTTAAATTAATAGTATGTTAATTTAAAAATTATTTTATTTTACTCAAAAAAAAACGCACCGGGGTCACCGTGCGTTTTTTATCCTAGGGATTGCTCAAGCCACGTTTTTACAGGGGATCTCCATGCTATTACTTGGCTTTAACATATATTCCATTGCGACTTCATCACAGTTTTCTTTGCGTAAACATAGCTCGCAATCTTTCATTACTTTTTCAGGTAGGCTCTCTTTATTACAGAAACTAAACCGCTGATTTTCGAAAAAGTCAGGTACACGAGTCAGAACAATGACACGATTAAGTGCCAACTTTTTGGCTTTCACTAATAAGTGTTCAACCAGTTCTCGTCCCTGCCCCGTTACTGCGCTTTTAGGATCAATGCCTAATGAACGTATTTCAGCTAATCCTGTGTCGTAAATATAAAGTGAAGCACAACCCGATACCTGACCGTCTATCTCGGTTACGGCAAACTCATTAATTGAGTGCACCATATCACTTTTAGCTCGCGGTAAATTTTCGCCGACTGTTGCCCAGTGCTGTACGAGTTTAGCAATTGCTTCTACGTCATCTAAGTTGGCATCACGAACCGTTATTTGCTGTTTTTTTTTCGCGTCTTTCACCGCTTTGCTTACTTGCTCTAATGATGTACCGCCAAGCGCTTGGCGTGCTTTGATACAGGCGTCAATTTCAAGTACCGGATACACGTCATCTTCAAACACTGGATTTACTGATTTATACTGCTCTAGTGAAAGCTCCTCTAACGTTTTACCTTCACTAATAGCTAATTGCACCAACACCCCAACAATATGATGCCCTTCTCTGAACGGCACTCCTTTAGCGACTAAGTAATCAGCAAGTTCGGTTGCATTCGCGTGGCCACCTTTTGCCGCTGCAAGGGTTTTATCTGCTTTCACTTTTATACCTTTGATACACGCTTGTGCCATATGAATACACGCAAGCCATGTTGGCATGGCATCAAAAATGCCTTCTTTGTCTTCTTGCATGTCTTTATTGTAAGCAAGTGGCAGTGCTTTTAAGGTCATCATCATTGCGCTAAACGCACCAAACACCCGGCCAGTTTTACCACGAATTAGCTCTAATGCATCTGGGTTTTTTTTCTGTGGCATTAAAGATGAACCCGAGGTCACATTATCGGCCAGTTCAATAAAGCCAGCTTCGCCTGAGTTATAAAAAATCAGGTCTTCAGACATCCGCGATAAGTGGATCATAGAAATAGACGCGCAGCTTAATAGCTCAACCACAAAGTCACGATCAGATACGCCATCTAAACTATTCTTAGTCGCGCCAGTAAATCCTAGCCCTTGTGCAAGTGCATGGCGGTCAATCGGGTATGCAGTGCCTGCAAGAGCGCCACTGCCGAGTGGGCAGTAGTTCATTCTTGCTTGGGCATCTTGTAATCGGCTTTCATCACGCTCAAGCATTTCTACATAAGCCATACACCAATGGCTAAATAACACCGGTTGTGCACGTTGTAAGTGGGTATAACCTGGTAATATTGTGCCAAGCTCACGTTCAGCTAAGCCAATAAACTCTGCTTTAAGTTGCGCAATCGCTTTTAAAATATGATCGGCGGTATCGCGGCACCAGAGTCTAAAGTCGGTAGCAACTTGGTCGTTACGGCTTCGGCCTGTGTGTAACTTTTTAGCTAAATCACCTACTTTTTCAATTAGTGCAGCTTCAACATGCGAGTGAATATCCTCTGCACCTGAGGTAGCTACAGCCATTGGGTCTGCTTTTACCTCTTCAAGTAACTCATAAAGTGCCGATACCAGCTTTTTGTGCTCATCACTAGATAACACGCTTACTTGTTCAAGTGCACCAGCCCATGCAACAGAGCCAATTATATCTTGCTCTGCTAATTGATAATCGAAGGGAAGTGAATCGTTAAACTGTTTAAACGCTTCATCTGGACCCGTAGAAAAACGTCCGCCCCATAATGCCATGAAATTTCTCCAAACCCGATAATAGCCCCTTAATTCCAAGGGGCATAAAAAATTACTTTTTAGCTAATGCTGAAATTCTGCTTGATAGCGAGAATAAACGAATAAAGCCTTCTGCGTGCGATTGGTCATAAACATCGTCTTCACCAAAGGTAGCAAAATCTTCGCTATATAAACTGTTAGGTGATTTTTTCTGAACCGCTGTCACTTGGCCTTTATAAAGCTTAAGTACCACTTCGCCCGTTGCTAGTGTAGACAGCGCTTCTGCACCGGCTAAAATAGAATCTTTTAGCGGCGTAAACCAACGACCGTCGTAAACTAAGTGTGAAAATTCACCACCGAGTACTTCTTTCCATTTACGGCTCGCTTTATCAAGTACTAACTCATCAATAGCTTGCAGCGCTGCCATGATCACAGTACCGCCTGGCGTTTCATAACAACCACGCGATTTCATGCCAACTAAACGGTTTTCTACAATATCGACACGGCCCACACCATGAGGTGATGCAATATCGTTTAATTTAACTAAACAATCATAAGGTTTAAGCTCTTCGCCATTTACAGCAACTACTTCACCTTCAACAACCGATAAAGTGACGTGTTCAGCTTTATCAGGTGCTTGCTCTGGTGAATTAGTCCAGGTCCATACTTGCTCACTTGGTTCACACCAAGGGTCTTCAAGTTCACCGCCTTCGTGAGAAATATGCCATGCGTTAGCATCACGACTGTAAATTTTAGTTGCTGACGCAGAACATGGAATGTCACGTTCAGCTAGGTAATCAAGCAATGATTCACGGCTTGATAAATCCCACTCACGCCATGGCGCAATCACTTTTAAATCAGGTGCGAGTGCGGCAAAACATGACTCAAAACGTACTTGGTCGTTACCTTTACCCGTACAGCCATGAGAAAGTGCATCGGCACCTACTTTACGTGCAATTTCAACTTGCGCTTTAGCAATGATTGGACGCGCCATAGAAGTACCAAGTAAATAAGTCCCTTCATATATAGAACCCGTTTTAAGCGTTGGGTAAATATAATCGCTTACCATCTCATCTTTTAAATCAACCACGTAACACTCAGATGCACCAGACGCTATAGCTTTAGCTTCTACGCCTTCAAGTTCTTCAGCTCCTTGGCCAACATCGGCAACAAAGGCAATAACTTCACAGCCGTAGTTCTCTTTTAACCATGGCACGATAGCCGATGTATCAAGACCACCTGAATAGGCTAAAACGACTTTTTTAATTGAACTCATAGGTGTTCCTTAACAAAATTTGGATTTAACAATGTAACTAATAGCGCATTTTGCGCATGCATGCGGTTTTCTGCTTGCTGTATAATTTTTGATGCAGGGCCGTCCATTACCTCGGAGGTAATTTCAAACTCACGGTGTGCCGGTTGGCAATGTAATACCGTAGTTGCACCGGTTTTTTCTAACAATGCCTGATTTAATTGATAAGGCATGTATTTTTCTTTTACTTGCTCAAGGGGAGTTGTATCCCCCATCGATACCCAGGTATCGGCGTAAACAACATTAGCACCAACTGCAGCTTCAACCCTGTCACTTACCATTACAGAAGCGCCATTCATCGCTGCTATTTGCTCTGCTTTTTTAAGCACTTGCGAATCAGGTGAACATCCTTTTGGTGTTACTGCGACAAAGTCGGTTCCTAAAGTAGCGGCTAACAGCATCAATGAGTGCGTTACATTATTGCCCTCACCTAAGTAGGCAAGCTTTAACTGGCTAACATCACCGTGTACTTCTTGTAGCGTTAAAAAATCAGCTAATGCTTGGCATGGGTGATATAAATCACACAAACTATTAATCACAGGAACGGATGAATACTCACCGAGTGTCGTTAACGTACTGTGATGATTAACCCGCGCAACAATCCCATCGGCCCAAGTCGAAATATTTAAGGCAAAATCTTTTATTGATTCGCGGGCGCCCATTGCACCATTTTGTTGGTCAAGGTAAACCGCATGGCCCCCTAAACGGTTTATACCAATATCAAATGAAAGGCGAGTACGTAAACTTTGCTTTTCAAACAAAGTAACCACTGACTTACCAGCTAGTACTTGGCTATATTTACTCGGGCTTTCTTTAATATCTTGCGCTAGCTTTAATAAATTTAGTGCGCCTTGTTGGTCTAATTCTAGACCCGTTAAAAAATCTTTAAACATGTTCAACCTATGGTGTTACTTTAGTTCCGACATGCTCGCCTTGCAGCAAAGCAGTTAAGTTTTCTGGCTTTTGCCAGCTGGAAATGTACACACCGCGTCGTAAATGTTGGGCAGCGTGAAGACTGGTCTTAACTTTGACCTCCATCCCGCCCAAAATTACTCCCTCTGCAATTAAAGTATCAATGTGTTTTGTGTCAAGTTGATGTAAAGGCTGCTTATTAGCATCAAGTACCGCCTCTACATCTGTCATAAAAATAAGTTCTGCATTTAAATTATTAGCTATTGCGGCTGCTGCTTCATCGGCATTAACGTTGTATAACAAGCCCTGCTCATCAAAGCCGATAGAGCTGATGATTGGTAACCGGCCAGCACTGAGTAAATCATTAATAATAGAATCTGCATTGTTGTGACATTGACCTACTTGACCCAATGCTTTTAATTTTTGCGAGGCGGTGATCCCTGCTTCATATAAACTTAACCCCACCGGCTTATGACCAACACTAATTGCTTGCGCCATGAGTTGTTTATTTGCCGCACCCGCAAGGGCCCCTACAATATAAGGCATCTGTTCTTTAGGGCTAATACGCAAACCTTGGTGTTTAGCACTGGCAAAACCGGCCTCTTTTAACCAACTATCAACTAATGAACCACCCCCATGCACAATCACAAACTGTGCATCATCTTGCTCGTCGAGTATTTCAAATAATGCTTTAGCGGCATTTTCAGTATTGAGTACTGCACCACCGAGTTTAATAATCCACGTTTTACTGCTCATCTAAACGCTCCTATTAGACCTGTAGTGTGAGGCAAGCCCATTGATAAATTAATACATTGCAAAGCCTGACCAGCAGCCCCTTTTAATAAGTTGTCAATTGCTGCCATTACTATTAACTGTGAACCTTGCTGCTGCCACGCAATATCTACATAAGGTTGTTTGGCCACCCCTTTAATTGAGGGGATTTTGCTGCCAAGCAAACGAATTAATGGCTCATCAGCCAATACTTGATAAGCTTTAGCTACTTGATCACTGGTCACACCCGGCTTTAATTGCACATAAATAGTTTCTAAAATACCGCGCGGAAAATTACCTAAATGAGGAGTAAATAACACCTCATGACCAAGATGCTGTTGTATTTCAGGCCCGTGACGGTGGTTAAACAAACCATAGGGTGCCAGCGAAACTTCGCAAAAATGAGTCCCTAGGCTGGCTTTACGCCCTGCGCCCGTTACACCAGAAACCGCATTAATAATAATTTTTTCATCACTCAACAAGCACGCTTGTTGAAGAGGCTTTAATGCATTTAATGCAGCCGTTGGGTAGCAGCCAGCAACAGCAATTAGCTGAGCATCAGTAATGGCTTTACTATTCCATTCTGCAAGACCATAAGCCGCTTGATTAAGTAGTTCTGGATGTTGGTGTTCAAAACCATAATAAGTAACGTAATCATCATTACTTTCAAGACGATAGCCACCGGAAAGGTCAAATACCTTTTTACCCATCGCTAAAAACTGAGGCGCTAAATCCACACTTACTTTATGATCGGTGCACAGACAAACGTAATCTGCTGAATGAGTGATATCAGCAAGTGCATGTTCATTTAATGGCTGCAGAGGTAAATCAAGTAGTCCTAAATGCTCAGGATACAATTCACTAAGCAATTTATGTTTATCTAAACTTTGCGCTGATACATAACAACCAGTTAGCGAAAGAGTTGGATGTTTTGCTACTAAGCTAGCCAGTTCTGCGCCGCTGTAACCGCTGGCACCTATAATTACTACGTTCATTATTTACTCTTTATCTAAAATTAGTGACCACATTCCATGTTGTTTGTTTACACTAGGGTATAACCCAGCCAAACAGATTAAATTTATGAGTGATAACTATCGTCGTATTATTTTCATGGCGTAACTTTAATATATTTATGCTTAAAAAGTGAATTGATATTCATCATAAATACTTTTATATTGTTATGCAATTAAAATGAATACTTATTTTGGAATTTTTTATGTCTCTGCCGTCATTTATTTCGATGTACCAGCAATTGATTGCTGCCCCCTCTATCAGTGCCATTGAAGATCATTTATGTATGAGTAATAAAAGTGTCATTGAATTGCTAGCGCAATGGTGTGAAAGCTTAGGTTTTAACTGTGAAATAATAGAGTTAGAAGGCAACAAGGGTCGCTACAACTTATTAGCAAAACGCGGTCAAGGTGACGGCGGTTTAATGCTGGCAGGGCACACTGATACAGTGCCATTTGATGATAGTCGTTGGAATCAAAACCCATTTAAATTAACCGAGCTCGATAATAAATTATATGGCTTAGGTAGTATTGATATGAAAGGTTTTTTTGCTTTTGTATTGCAGGCTATTAGTGAGCTTGATGAAAAGCAACAAACACAACCAATTTTAATATTAGCCACCGCAGACGAAGAGACCACTATGGCTGGTGCACAACAAATTTGTAAGCACCCAAATTTAAAACCAAGTCGCTGTATTATTGGTGAGCCTACTGATATGACGCCAGTATTTACTCATAAAGGTCATATGACTTCAGCGATAAGAGTCGTTGGCCGTTCAGGACATAGCTCAAATCCCGAACGGGGTCTTAACGCCATCGAAGTGATGCATAAAGTGATTACAAAATTGCTAATCTTAAAAGAACAACTTAAGAATAAATATTCAATAAATCACTTTGAAATTCCTTACCCAACGCTCAATTTAGGCAATATTCATGGGGGCGATAATGCTAATAGAATTTGCGGTTGCTGTGAAATGCACATTGATATGCGCCCTCTACCTGGCTTAAGTGTACAAGAGCTGCAAGCATTGCTGCTTGATGCAACCTTCGATATAAACCAGCAATACCCTAATTCGGTTAGTGTGATTGATTTACATGAGCCAATTCCAGCATTTACAGGAAGCACCGACAGCGCTTTAGTTAAACTAGCCGAAAATATAGCAGGGCAAAAAGCGGTGGCTGTTAATTACTGTACTGAGGCACCATTTATACAACAACTGGGCTGTGAAACCATCGTCATGGGACCGGGTTCAATTAACCAAGCGCATCAGCCCGATGAATATTTAGCGATGGAAAAAATCAAGCCTTCGCAACAAATTATCAGCAACCTCATAAAGGCGAGTTGCTTTTAATCAGTAACAAAAAAGACGCTATTAAGCGTAATGCCAGTCAGTTAAGCTGACTGGCATTTTTCTTTTTAGTCGGATACTTCTTTGGCTTTGGTTTTACCCATCTTGGGTAGCTCCTGTCTTCTCGCCTTTCTGGTAACAAGAAGAAGCT
>Ga0310122_10000037_pt1 | contig 96734 bp, 75 predicted proteins | sample CB6_Bottom_1051__FD_203503 | JGI IMG/M metagenome (GOLD analysis project Ga0310122, IMG submission 203503) | Marine microbial communities from Western Arctic Ocean, Canada - CB6_Bottom_1051 | ecosystem: Environmental > Aquatic > Marine > Oceanic | place: Canada: Western Arctic Ocean | collected... | reverse complement strand
ACGGTTAGAGCTTTAGAGCCTACTGAAGTGCCCATTGCATTCGCAACGTCATTTGCACCAATACCAATAGCCATCAAGAAACCGAAAGCTGCTGCAACAATAATCAGGACAGTGCCGTAGTTAGCAAGGATATCCATCGTAATACCTAGTTGTTTGATAACAAGCGGAACAAATTTAGACGCAAAAAACCGCTCAGCGAGAGGAATACTCAGCGCATAAGTGGTTTGGTTAAAAAATGCTCTTCGTTATATAGTTAGCGTATGATTTAAGATCGAGAAAGCATTACTTCAAGACGAGCGCCTACACGCTGTGCTTGATCTGCAATACCACCAACCCATTCAAGAATTTTGTATAAGAACATGATGTCAACTGGATTCATATCGTCTTCAATCGCCATTAATTGTTGGCGTAATTCGATCTGCATCGCGTCCGTGTCATCTTCAATTACATCTAACTGATGAATCATTTCAGCAACGAGTGTTACTTCACGGCCCTTAAAGCCAGTCTCAAGTAATTCGTCTAGTTCATTGATTACGTTTTGTGCTTGGTTCGCTGCATCTAGACAACGTTTAACGTAAGCGATGAAGTTTTCTTGCATTGGAGCTGGAATGACGAGTTGACGACCATATACACGGCCAGCAATGTCTTTCGCTAGGTTTGCGAGTTTGTCTTGTTGAGTTAATAGCTCCAACATATCGGTGCGATCAACTGGCATAAACAAACCACGAGGAAGTTTAAGGCGAATTTCACGTTTTAGTACGTCAGCTTCTTTCTCAAGGTGAGAAATCTGAGCTCGAATTTCTGATGCTTTCTCCCAGTCACCTTTTGAAGAAACTTCAAAGAAATTAACTAGGTGAGAACAACATTCGTTCACGCATACTACGTGACGCTGCAAAGGTTTAATTGGGGACTTTGCAAATAACCCCATAATTGTATTTACTGGCATGGTCATCCAACCTAATAAATAATAACCTTAAAACAACATACACCATATTCATGGTGAAATGTTAAGCGATGGCTACAAAGTCGCGCATGTTAACCTAATCAATGTCTCATTAAAACTGTTTTAGATCATCATAAGGGCGATATTTCTGACTTGCTGAGTTTTCAAATTGGCAATATCCTGTCCCTATCTTCACAGAAAGGTATAACTATGGAAACCGAGATAGAACTGAAGTTTTTTGTTTCTCCTGATTTTTCAGAGACTTTACGCAATAAAATTGCTGAAACTAAAGTACTTCAGCACAGTTGTCGCGAGCTAGGTAACATCTACTTTGACACCCCTGACAACTGGCTACGTAAGCACGATATTGGCTTGCGTATTCGACGTTTTGATGACGTATTTGTACAAACCGTAAAGACCGCTGGTCGTGTGGTTGCTGGTCTGCATCAAAGGCCTGAATACAATGCAGAACACGATAGCAATGAACCTAAGCTAGCCCTACATCCAGAGGATATCTGGCCAGTGGGTAAAGACATCGAAACGTTGCAAGCTGAGCTGACTCCTCTGTTCTCTACCAACTTCACGCGTGAGCAGTGGTTGATTGGTATGCCAGATGGCAGCCAGGTTGAGGTTGCGTTCGACCAAGGCTTTGTTGAGTCCGGCGAGCTGCAAGAACCGATTTGCGAAGTCGAATTGGAACTTAAATCGGGTCAAACGGATGCTCTATTTACATTGTCTCGTCAATTCTGCGAACAAGGTGGCATGCGTTTAGGGAATCTCAGCAAAGCCGCTAAGGGTTACCGTCTTGCTCAAGGTTATCAAGGAGATGAAGTCACTCCTTTGACCTTAGTTGATACTGATAAAAGTGATACCGTTGAATCGTGTTTCATTCAATCTTTAGAGCATGCTCTCGCTCATTGGCACTCTCACGAGCAGATTTTTACTGAGCGTCAATCGATTGAAGCGTTACATGAGATAAGTCATTCTTTAAGTTTTATTCGTCAAACCTTCACTATCTATGGTGACATTGTTCCAAGACGCGCGAGTGCTATTTTACGCCAAGAACTTAAGTGGCTTGAGCAAGAGCTTGATTGGCTAAAAAGTTATGACCACTTCGAAGACTTGCTTGAAGATAAAGGCCACGTGCTGCGTAAGCTAGATGCACGTAAGTTCTTGGTCGCTGAGCTTAAAGAGATGCAAGAGCAACTGCCAGATCGTGAAGACCTGCTGACCTTATTGAGTTCTGCTCGATACACCGGTTTATTATTAGATCTTAGCCGTTGGATCTTGTCTCGTGGCTGGCAACCTTTCTTAGATGAAAAGGCACGTGAGCAAATGGCTCGTGGTATCGAATGGTTTTCCGTGCAGCAACTCGATCGCACATGGGCTGATTTGATGGAAGCTTTTCCGCCAGAGCGAGTGATGACCAGCCAAGCGTATATTGATCAGCAATACCGTTTGATGCGCAATCTGTATTCTGGCGTTGGTTTCGCGAGTTTGTATGATGACGATGAACGAAACAGCTTCCGCTTGCCATGGGCCGATATGGTGCAAGGTATTGATGACTTGCTGGCACTTAAAACGCTAGAGCCTTTGACTGAGAAGTTGGAAGGCGATGAGAAGGTTCAGCTAGAGCGTTGGTTGGCTCGTCAAGAAGTGTCTATTCTGCATGCGATGGAACAGACGCGCCAAATCAGTGTTGAGGTTGAGCCATACTGGCAAGACTAAACTCAATACCGGCATCAGTATAAGTATGAATTTGAAAATAGGGCTTCGGCCCTATTTTTTTGTTTGTTGCTCGAGCTTTTCTAGTCGCTCTAGTATTTTCTGTTGTTGCTCTATGATCTTTTCAAGATGCTTCTCTTTGTTTTCTGCTCGTTGATTCTCATGGTGAGTTGGGGAGGTGATCAGAGAAGTAATCAAGCCTGAAATCATACCGAAAACACCCACACCACAAATGATCACCAGAGAGGCGACTAATTTCCCTGAGTTCGTCACGGGGTAATGATCGCCGTACCCTACGGTACTGATGGTAACGAAAGCCCACCACAAAGCATCTTGGCCAGTGGTAATGTTGGCATTGGGATCTTTGTGTTCTAACAGAAGTATTGTTCCAGCTCCTATGGTTAGGAGAATAACCAGCAGCAGAATAATCGAGGCGAGCGTGGTTTCTTTGCGATTACGAAACAGCTCTCTGAAAACACGTTTACCCGAGCGGAGCACAAGAATGACACGCAGGATCTGAAAAATGCGAGCGAAACGAAGTGGTTCGATCATTGGGATGCTTGCTAAGAAATCGATCCAGTGTACTTTTAGATATTCTTTCTTATTTTGTGATCTCAATAGATCAATCGTGAGCTGAAAAAGAAAAACACTACAGATTATAAAATCGAGGCCGATAAGAACTTGTTTTGATTCTTTATCAATCGGAACGAACAATAAGCCTGAGATCACAAATAACGCTAAGAAAGAGAGAATCAGTGACAATAAGCTCATCGGCTTGGTGGCGTCTTTGGTATTATTCAACATTCATACGAGGCTCAAAATAAATCGCGAACTTTGACTGACATAGCCACCTCGCGGATATAGAAGCCATCAATATATAAGAATTAATGGAGAACTGACAATGACTAAACTGTCATTCAAGCCGTGGGAAAGGATAATCTCTGACGTTCGTCTCGTTCCAAAAATGGTCATGCTGATGATATTCAGCACTATCTTGATCATTTCGAAGCAGTTATGGGACGCAAGTACGTTTTACGATTCATTGCTTGCTGTAACCAATAATGCGCAAGTTGCACAGCAGCATTACGAGACTTACCTAGTTCAAGTGGCTTGGCAAACAGCCTTGATGATCATTGTGTTTGTGGTTCTTCTATTAGCGGCGGCGCGCGTTATGCTTCGCCAAACTCAGTACCTTAATGACGCCATTAAAATCATGGCCGATAAGAATCTATCAGTGCCGATTGAAATGGACTGTAAAGATGAATACGGCGATGTGGCACGCGAACTTGAAAAAACTCGCGTCCAACTGAACGACATGATCAAAACTCAAGTGGCCTCTTCAGACGAGTTATTTGCTCTGACAGAAGTGATGACCATTAGCATGTCAGAAACCAAAGATTCGGCTCAAGAAGAGTTCGACGAGATCGATCAGCTAGCGACAGCTATGAGTGAAATGACTTCGACCGTACAAACTGTCGCTGAGCATGCGCAAAGTGCGTCTTCATTGACTGAACAGGCATCAGGCCAAGCATTGACCGGTCAGAAGTTCGTTCAAGGCTCAGTTTCTAAGATGAGTGAGCTATCTTCAGATATCGCAGCATCTGCAGCAGCGGTAAACCAAGTAGAAGAACGCGTTGATTCGATTGGCAGCGTTGTGGGTACTATCCAAGGAATTTCAGAGCAAACGAACCTGTTAGCACTGAACGCAGCGATTGAAGCCGCACGTGCAGGTGAAGCGGGACGTGGTTTTGCGGTTGTTGCCGATGAGGTTCGTAACCTTGCGCAGCGTACTCAACAAGCGACAGTTGAGATTCAAGATATGATCAGTCACCTACAAAGCAGCGCTAATTCAGCCGTAGAGTTGATGGAGAAGAGTGTTGTAGAAGCGGCTGAAGGCGTTGAACTGGTAACCAATGCTGGCTCAGAGTTGGATGGAATAGTAAGCCAAGTCAACCAAATCAATGATATGAACTTCCAGATCGCGACCGCTGCAGGCCAACAGAGCAGTGTTGCTGAAGAGATGAGTGTCAACCTAACGAATGTTCGTGAGCTTGTCGAAGCTTCTGTCGTGGTCGTTGGTGAACTGTTAGAGACTTCTCAGCTCATGGAAACCAACGCGCAAGAACTGGACGGTAAGATTAAACAATTTAAGGTTTAATCATGGGGTCTTGGTCTTTACTCCTCAGAAGTACTTCTAGTATTCGATAGCTAGGAAAGGCCCGATTCGATAAGTTAACCGATAAAACGCCCACATTGCTAATGTGGGCGTTTTTTATTGGCGTAACTTTGGTATAACTTATCCTTAGATATTAAAACGGGTTCTCAAAGCTCGTTGTTAAACTTGCCTGTTAAAACTATTTACTAAAGAACAGAACCAATTGTTCGGCGCGCAGCTTACACAAGGAAGAAACATGCCATTGCCTTCTCAACTCACCACGCATTCCCAGTCTGCTTTTGAGCAATTATTAGATCATCAAAGTGAAGCCATCAATGCTTGGCCAGAGCCAATGATTGAAGATCTTAAACGTGTACTCGGTTTAAGTTGTTTTGTTGCTGATTGCTTACAGCGTGATACGGTTTTATCCAACTCCCTACCTGATATGCTGGCATGTGAAGAGCGTGCTGAAGGGTATCGTCAGCGATTAGCCGAGTTACTTTCAAGTTGTGCCGATGAAATGAGTGGCCAGCGTGTGCTGCGTCAATTCCGTAATCGAGAAATGACCTACATTGCTTGGCGTGATTTTTTGGGTGTGTGGGAGCTAGAGCAGAGCTTAAGCCATCTATCGATGTTGGCAGAGGCGATGATCTTCGAGACCTATCAGTGGCAGTACGATATTTGCTGTAAAGAGTGGGGCACACCTTGTAATGATCTGGGTGAAGCGCAGCCGATGTTGATCATAGGTATGGGCAAGCTTGGTGGCGGTGAGCTTAATTTCTCTTCTGATATCGATCTGATTTTTACTTACCCTGAGAATGGTGAAACACAAGGTGCACGACGAAGTATCGCCAACGCCCAATTTTTCACGCGTTTAGGGCAACGGATTATCAAGGCGCTTGATCAGCAAACCTTTGATGGATTCTGTTATCGAGTAGACATGCGTCTGCGTCCATTCGGTGAGAGTGGTCCATTGGTGATGAGTTACGCTGCGCTAGAAGATTATTATCAAGAACAAGGCCGAGATTGGGAACGCTACGCGATGGTTAAGGCGCGAGTGATGGGTAGTGAAATGTACCCTGAATATCAAGAGCTTCGCCAGATGTTGCGCCCGTTTGTGTTTCGTCGTTATATCGATTTCAGTGCGATCCAATCTCTGCGTCGAATGAAGTCGATGATCAGCAGTGAAGTTCGCCGTCGTGGCCTCTCTAATAACATCAAGCTTGGTTCTGGTGGTATTCGTGAAGTTGAATTTATTGCGCAAGTTTTTCAATTGATTCGTGGCGGGCGCGAGCCTAGCCTGCGTGGTCGAGGGTTACTAGAAACGTTAAGTGCTATTGAGTCTCTCAATTTATTAGAGACCAAAGAAGTCGGTCATTTACGTGAGGCCTACCTGTTTTTACGTCGCCTTGAAAACCTATTGCAAGCGATGTCTGACAAGCAAACTCAAACCTTACCAGATGGTGAGCTTGAGCAACTGCAGCTCGCTGTCGCAATGCAATTTGCTGATTGGGATAGTTTGATTACGGCAACTCGTGTTCATATGGCGAATGTACATACGGTGTTCGAAGATCTGATTGGTGTCGATGAAGACGACGCCAATCCAATCGCGAGTCACTTTAGTGAACTGTGGGATATGGCCCATAAGCAAGACGTGATTGAGCAGGTTCTTGAGCATGACATCGCGATTGCTAACCCGCTGGAAGCGGCGAAAACCATTATCCAATTTAAAGCGGATTTAGCGAAGAAAACCCTTGGCCCACGTGGGCGGGAGGTTTTAAATCGCTTGATGCCTAAAGTATTCCAAGCGTTGTATACCGCCAAGGATGCAGAGTTTGGTTTGTCTCGAGTGTTGCACCTTCTACATAAAATAGTCACGCGTACCACTTACCTTGAGCTATTGGATGAACACCCAGCCGCGTTAACTCAGTTAGTTCGTTTATGTACTGCGAGCCCGATGATTTCGGAGCAGCTTGGCCGTTACCCAATTCTATTAGATGAACTTATTGACCCTCAGCAACTCTATAATCCAGTACCTTTAGAGTCTTACAAGACTGAGCTGAGAGATTACCTAGCTCGTATTCCTGAAGATGATATGGAGCAACAGATGGAAGGTCTGCGTCAGTTTAAGCAGACTTGTATCTTGAGGATTGCAGCCGCGGATATTGCAGGTGCTCTGCCTGTCATGAAGGTCAGTGATCACCTGACCTATTTAGCCGAAGCTATTGTTGAGGCGGGTATTAACCAAGCTTGGTTACAAGTCTCGGCCAAGTTTGGTGAACCGACTCATGTAAAAGATCGTGAAGGTCGCGGCTTCGCGGTTGTTGGTTATGGCAAAGTTGGCGGTTGGGAGCTGGGGTATAACTCAGACCTTGATATTGTCTTCATGCACGACTGTCCGGTACACATCTATACTGATGGTAAGAAAGAGATTGATGGACGCCAGTTTTATCTAAGATTGGCACAGCGAATTATTCATATTTTCTCAACGAGAACCGCTTCCGGTATTTTGTATGAGGTCGATACTCGTCTGCGCCCTTCAGGTGCCTCTGGTCTGTTGGTTAGCCCTACAGATGCGTTTGACGAGTATCAGCACAATGACGCGTGGACTTGGGAGCACCAAGCTCTAACTCGCGCTCGCATGATTTACGGCGATGACTTATTGGCTTCGGCATTCAACAAAACTCGCCATGAGGTTCTGTGCTTGGCTCGTGATGAGGCAACACTCAAAAAGTCCGTTGTGGATATGCGTGAAAAAATGCGCGGTCATTTAGGCGGTAAAAAAGCCGATCGATTCATGCTGAAACAAGATGCGGGCGGTATTACTGATATAGAGTTCTTGGCGCAATATTTAGTGCTGAGATACAGCAACGAAAAACCTAAGCTCACCCGTTGGTGTGACAACGTAAGAATCTTTGAAAGCCTGTTGTCACAGGGGATTATGGACGAGCAGCAAGGCATGGCATTAACCAACGTCTATACGACGTTAAGAGATGAAATCCATCACCGTAATCTACTCAACCTTGATGCGGATGTGGCGATTGAGAAGTTTGAGATGGAAAGAGAACATGTTGTTCAAGCATGGAAGCAATGGATGGAAGCTTAACCCTAGTTATGGCTTGTATGACACAGCCCTTATTTCGGTAAGCGTTTGCTAATTTTTCTATGGTTTAGCCTCTGTAATCAGTGTGCTAGACTCTAGCCAGATTTGATTTTTGGAGATCAATAATGAAACCAATTCTACCTGACTACAGCCAATCAGGTGTTCTTATTGTCGGTGATGTAATGCTTGATCGTTACTGGTATGGTCCAACTGGCCGTATTTCACCAGAAGCACCTGTACCCGTTGTGAAAGTAGAAAATAACGAGGAGCGCCCTGGTGGTGCTGCCAACGTAGCAATGAATATTGCTTCTCTTGGTGGTCATGCTCATGTCGTTGGTTTAACTGGTAAAGATGAACCCGCTGAGGTGTTAAAAAACACCTTAGGAGCGCTCAATGTTAAGTGCGACTTTGTTGAGTTGGACGATTACCCAACTATCACTAAACTGCGAGTAATGAGCCGAGGTCAACAGCTAATCCGCCTTGATTTTGAAGACAAATTCGAGAACACGGATCCTGAGTTAGTTCTGTCTCGCATGGAACAAGCGCTTCCTAATGTACGTTCGGTGATTCTATCTGATTACGCAAAAGGTGCCTTGGAGCATGTGCAAAGTTTTATTCAAAAAGCACGCGCAGCAAAGGTTCCGGTATTTATCGATCCGAAAGGTGCTGATTTAGAGCGATACCGTGGTGCAACTTTGCTTACGCCAAATATGGCTGAGTTCGAGCTGGTTGCAGGTAAGGTCAAATCAGAAGAAGATCTTATCGAGAAAGGCATCGCCTTGATCGAAAAATACGACTTTGAAGCTTTGTTAGTGACTCGCAGCGAGCATGGCATGACGCTACTTCGTAAAGATCAGGCACCATTCCACTTGCCGACTCAAGCGAAAGAAGTGTATGACGTGACAGGTGCGGGTGATACGGTTATCTCAGTACTCGCGGCTTCTGTTGCTGCTGGTAAGCCACTGGATGAAGCATGTGCATTAGCGAACGCCGCTGCAGGTGTGGTAGTTGGCAAACTTGGTACATCGACGTTGTCTACGATTGAGTTAGCGGAAGCGATTCATGGTAGCCAAGACACTGACTACGGCGTGATCTCTGAAGCCGCACTGGTTGAAGCGGTGAAACGTGCTCGTGCGAAAGGCGAGAAAGTAGTTATGACCAATGGTTGCTTTGATATTCTGCATGCCGGCCATGTTTCTTACATGAACCACGCGGCTGAGCTGGGTGATCGTTTGATCGTTGCAGTGAATACTGATGAATCAGTCAAACGTTTGAAAGGTCCAGGTCGCCCTGTGAACCCAACTGATCGTCGTATGGCGGTATTGGCTGGCTTAGGCGCGGTTGATTGGGTGGTTCCGTTTTCTGAAGATACACCTCAACGTTTGATCTCTGAGGTTCTACCAAGCATTCTAGTGAAAGGTGGTGATTACAAGCCTGAAGAGATTGCTGGTGGTGAAGAAGTGATTGCGGCTGGTGGTGAAGTGAAAGTACTTAACTTTGAAGATGGTTGCTCTACGACTGAAATCATTAAAGCGATTAAAGGTGGTCGAGGCTAACTCTTAGCCTTCTCGTTTTCTAGTCTCAAGGCTTAACCTTTGAGTTAGGTTGAGAATTAGCTTTCAATAGATAATAAAAATGCCGCTCAATGAGCGGCATTTTTGTAACGGTAACTGAGTAATTAAGAATTACTTACTTGCTACTTTTAGACCTGCGTTTACATCAACAATGTCTTGTTCGCTTAGTGTACCAACCGCTTGACGAAGCTGAAGAACACTTAGGATGTAGTTGTAACGAGCATCTGAAAGGTTTTTGTTCGCATCGTATAGACGACGAGTCGAATCTAGTACGTCAACGATAGTACGAGTACCTACATCAAAACCTGCTTCTGTTGCTTCTAGAGCTGACTGAGCAGAAACAACAGACTGTTCGTAAGCGCGTAACGCACCGATCGAAGCTGTGATGTTGTTGTTGAATGCACGTACGTCTTTTACAACGCTACGGTAAGTTGCTTCTAGATCTTCACTTGCAGCAACGTAGTTGTATTCTGCCTGTTTAGTCAAAGAAGTCGTGTTACCACCCGTGTAAAGAGGCACAACTAAGTTCAAACCTAGGTTTAGGTTGTCTTGGTCATAGTCTTGAGAGCTGTTTGACTGATCTGCAAGAGAGTAGCTACCATCTAACGTTAAGCTTGGCAGGTGACCAGAGCTTGCTAGTGTGATGTTGTCTTTTGCTACATCTTGAGAGATACGTGATGCTAGAAGGCTCAGGTTCTTTTGCTCTGCTTGCTCAACTAAAGCAGATGCAGATTCAGAAGATTTACTTGCTGAGAAGCGATCAGTGTCTAGGATGCTTAGGTTAGAGTGTTCTTGACCTGTGATCTCACGTAGACCTTCGTAGTTATTAATCAGAGTGTTCTCAGCTAAAACTTCGTCAGCCAATACGCCATCGTACTGAGCTTGTGCATCATGTACATCGGTGATTGCTGAAAGACCGACTTCAAAGCGTTGCTTTGTTTGTTCTAGTTGACGAGCAACTGCAGCTTTTTCGGCACGAACAAATTCTAGGTTGTCTTGAGCGCGAAGTACTTCAAAGTACGCTGTCGCAACACGTAGGATCAAGGCTTGTTGCTCTGCCGCGTATGCTGAATCTGCTTGACGAGCGGTTTTCTCTGCCGTGTCTAGCGTGATCCAAGAAGAACGTTGATAAAGCTCTTGAGTGAAGCCGATAGCTGCTCCCCAGGTGTTGTTATCAATACTTGAGCTACCAGTACCTGATGTATCTCGGTCACCACGGTTAATGTCGTAGTTCGCTGTTAGGTTAATTTGTGGTAGCAAATCACTACGGCTTGACGTTACTGCTTCAAAAGCGGCATCGCGCTGCGCTGCTGAACGAAGAAGTTGCGGATCGTTCTGTTTTGCTTGGTCGTAAACTTCAGCTAGCGTATCAGCAAAAGCTGACGAACTCAGGCTGCCAATTGCTGCACTGATAAATAGTGGAAGCAGTTTTTTCATTTGCCTATTCCTGCCTTTAGTAGAATTTTCTTTAAAAGAGTTTAACCCAGTTTGGTGGTAATTTACTCGAAACTTTGCACTTTTTTACAGTTAACTGTCCACTTGTGCAATATTTATTTTTTAAAACTTAACTTTAATTATAAATTTTATATAAAAAGTTGAACCTTATCCTTGGTAGTTAACTCGGACAATGAGTAAACTATAAAGATCACTTAGTGAGGTACCAAATGCAACAGTATGACAATCAACGACATGAGTTTACTCCGCAAGATGTGGAAATAGTCTCAAAAGAGACGCTGTTTCGTGGTTTTTTCAAAATGGTTAAGTACACATTTAAACATAGACTGTTTGAGGGCGGCTGGAGCCAACCAATAGAACGAGAGATGTTTGAGCGTGGACATGCTGCCGCTTTGCTACCTTATGATCCTGTGCGTGACGAAGTAGTGATCGTCGAGCAGATTCGTGTCGGTGCCCTAGAGCATGAGAACCCATGGCAATACGAAATTGTTGCTGGGATCATTGATACCGATGAATCACCACAAGATGTCGCTCGTCGTGAGGCGATGGAAGAAGCCGGAGTCGAAGTCGGATCTGTATTGCCGATTACTTCGTATTACCCTTCATCTGGCGGTTGCTCAGAAAAGCTCGATGTCTTTGTTGGCTGTGTTGATGCAACGACAGCCAAAGGGGTACACGGATTGGACTACGAAGGTGAAGACATTCGTGTGCAAGTGATGAGTCGTGAAGCGGCTTATCAGTTGGTAAAAGACGGTGTGTTTGAAAATGGCGCCACGATCATTGCGCTACAGTGGCTACAATTGAACTACCAAGAATTACAGTCAGAGTGGATAGATTAACGTCATGCCAAATATAGCAGTCAAAAAACCGTATCATGTTGATCTTGCTGAATTGATGCGAGTTTACGAGACTAACTATGCCAAACTTAACGCTCTGTTACCGGTTGGGCATGAGGTTGGTGACGTTCGCTGTTACCAAGCCGTTAATATGGTGTATCAATTGACAGTGAATGAGGTCACAAAATACACCACTTTAATAGATATATGTCAGAGTGACGCGATGCCAGTGTTTCCTTTGCCAAAAATGTCTGTCAGGCTATATCACGACGCTCGAGTTGCAGAAGTGTGCGCTAGCGGGGATTTTTCGCGAGTCAAAGCGAAATATGACTACCCCAACACTAAGCTTTTGCAAAAGGACGAGAAATTTCAATTGAATAAATTTCTTGGGGAATGGTTAACGTTTTGTTTAAAAACGGGTATCAGTCGAACCCCAATTACCTTTTAATTGAACCTATTTAACAACACTTTTAAAGTCTAAACAGTAACGTATCTGGATTTGTTATTTTGGAATTATCACACACTTCAAAATTTGATGAGAGCACTATTAAGCTTGTGCAGCTAACGGACACGCATTTATTTGCGCCGAGCAATGGCAGCTTATTAAGCATCAACACTCAAGATAGCTTTCGTGCTGTAGTTGATGGCATTGTTAGTCAGGGCTTTGACTATCAAGCGATTCTAGCAACTGGTGATATCTCTCAAGATCACAGTGCTGAGTCGTACCAGAAATTTGAGTCAGGGATAAAGCCTTTGGAAAAGCCATGTTACTGGCTACCCGGGAACCATGACTTCAAGCCTAATATGGGCAGTGTTTTACCATCACCACAAATACAGTGTGTTGAGCATGTCTTGCTAGGCGATAACTGGCAGATGGTTATGCTGGACTCGCAAGTGGTGGGTGTACCTCACGGGCGCCTTAGTGATCAACAACTTGATCTACTAGAACAAAAGTTGACTGAATTCCCTGATCGTAACACCTTGGTTTTGCTGCACCACCACCCTTTACTGGTGGGTAGTGCGTGGCTTGATCAACATAACCTGAAAGATGCTGAGCAGTTTTGGGATGTGGTTCAACAGCACACCAATGTGAAAGCGATACTTTGTGGTCATGTTCATCAAGATATGAATCGCAATCATCATGGTGTACAAGTCATGGCAACCCCATCGACTTGTGTTCAATTCAAACCAAACTCGAACGACTTTGCGGTTGATACTTTATCTCCAGGCTGGCGAGAGATTGAATTGTACCAAGATGGTACGGTAACTACGCATGTTCGCCGTTTGCCTAATGGGCAGTTCTCGCCAGACTTTGATGCAGGTGGTTACTAATATGCCGGACTTTAATCAGCAAGCCGCTAAGCCATCGCTGCTTCTCTATATTCACGGTTTTAACAGTTCGTCACGTTCTCACAAAGCGAACGTAATGGCTGATTACTGTGCGAAGCATCGCGCTGATATTAAAGTTGTGACGCCTCAACTACCGAGCTTCCCTCAGCAAGCAGCTCTGCATTTACAGCAGCTGGTGGAGCAATATAAAGATCAATATCAGATCGCTTTAGTCGGTAGCTCGTTGGGTGGCTATCTTTCAACATGGCTAAATAGTCATTATGGTTTCAAGGCGGTGGTTGTAAATCCAGCCGTGAAGCCGTATGAGCTTCTTGCTGATTATTTAGGTGAGCAAGTAAACCCATACACAGATGAACGATATGTGCTGGAAACAAAGCATATCGATGAACTGAAGGCGTTAGAGGTTCCGGCTATCGCTAAGCCGAGTGACTTCTGGTTACTTCAGCAAACGGAAGACGAAGTTCTGGATTACCGACAAGCGGTAGAGAAGTACCAAGGTGCGACACAGACAGTAGAAGAGGGCGGGGATCATAGCTTTGTTGATTTTGAACGTTACCCACAACAAATCGTCACTTTTCTAAACCTCTAATCTGTTTCATCAACAGAGTGATTTTCTCTTGTTTGCCTGTTATTTCATCTATCAATGGTGAAATATCATAGTTTGATGTCTTAGTTTTTGAACTAGCTTGACATCATTACTCAGCTTCCAGACTATATTCCCCAATACTTCGCTCGTTCGCTCTACTATGAAGGTTCATAGTAATGATTCTGCTTTAGTGAAACTAGAGCCAGCGAACAGACGCAAACTTTTTGAGTAAACTCCGTATTATGACTGAACAATATAATGCAAAAGACCTCGAGGTACTTGAAGGTCTCGATCCCGTGCGACACCGCCCGGGAATGTATACAGAGACAGAAAGACCAAACCACCTTGCCCAAGAAGTCATTGATAACTCGGTCGATGAAGCACTAGCGGGACACGCTAAGAAAATTAAAGTTGTGCTTCATGCTGACCAATCGTTAGAAGTTACCGATGACGGCCGTGGTATGCCGGTTGATATCCACCCTGAAAAAGGCATCTCGGGTGTTGAGCTGATTTTAACTAAGCTCCACTCAGGCGGTAAATTTTCAAACAACAACTATAAGTTTTCAGGTGGTTTGCACGGGGTAGGTATCTCGGTGGTAAACGCGCTGTCAAAACGTGTTGAAGTAACGGTTCGTCGTGACGGTCAGGTACATGAAATCGCCCTTGAGGGTGGTCATGCCGTAACCGACCTTACGGTTACGGGGACTTGTGGTCATCGCAATACCGGTACTACCGTGCATTTCTGGCCAGATCCAAAGTACTTCGATAGCTCTAAGTTCTCTGTTTTACGCCTTATTAATAACCTGCGAGCTAAAGCCGTACTTTGCCCGGGTTTAGAAATCACCTTTATCGACAAGGTTGGCGGTGAAGAACATAAATGGTTCTATGAAGACGGTCTAAAAGACTACCTTGCCGAAGGCGTGAAAGGTTACACCTTACTGCCTGAAGAACCTTATGTTGGCGAATTCGTTGCTGAAACGGAAATGGCGAACTGGGCGATCATTTGGCAGCCAGAAGGCGGTGATATGATCACCGAAAGTTACGTGAACTTAGTACCAACTAAGCAAGGTGGTACACACGTAAACGGTCTTCGACAGGGTCTGCTTGATGCAATGCGTGAGTTCTGTGAATTCCGTAATCTTCTCCCTCGTGGCGTTAAGTTGACGGGTGATGACATCTTTGACCGTTGTTCTTACGTTCTATCGGTGAAGATGCAAGATCCACAATTTGCGGGTCAAACCAAAGAGCGCTTATCTTCTCGTCAAACTGCTGCGTTTGTTTCTGGTGTAGTGAAGGATGCTTTCAGCTTGTGGCTGAATGAAAAGCCTCAACTAGCAGAATTACTTGCAGAAGCTTGTATTGCTAACGCACATCGTCGTATGCGCGCAAGCAAAAAGGTTGTACGTAAAAAGATTGCTTCTGGTCCAGCACTGCCGGGTAAGCTAACCGACTGTTCGGTTCAAGATTTAAGCCGTACCGAAATCTTCTTCGTGGAAGGGGACTCGGCGGGTGGTTCTGCTAAACAAGCACGTGATCGTGAGTTCCAAGCGGTTATGCCACTTCGCGGTAAGATCCTAAATACGTGGGAAGTGTCAGCAGACCAAGTACTGGCTTCACAAGAAGTACATGATATTTCAGTTGCTCTGGGTATCGACCCAGATAACGATGATTTGTCAGGCCTGCGTTACGGTAAGATCTGTATCCTTGCCGATGCGGACTCGGATGGTCTTCATATCGCGACACTGTTATGTGCACTATTTACTCGTCATTTCCATGCTTTGGTTGAAGCGGGTCATATCTATGTGGCAATGCCTCCTCTGTATCGTATCGATTGCGGTAAAGAAGTGTTCTACGCACTCGATGACTCAGAGAAAGATGGTGTGCTTGAGCGACTATCGCAGAAGAAAGCCAAAATCAACGTGCAACGATTTAAAGGTCTGGGTGAAATGAACCCACTTCAGTTACGTGAAACCACTATGGATCCAAATACTCGTCGTCTTGTCCAATTAACGATTGATGACAACGACGCGACCAACGAGATGATGGACATGCTGCTTGGTAAGAAACGTGCAGATGATCGCCGTACATGGCTACAGACTAACGGTGATATGGCCGAGGTATAATGGATGTCTAACGAAATTACATATGATGGCGTTGAACAGTTGCCAATGCGCAAGTTCACCGAAGATGCCTATTTAAATTACTCAATGTACGTGATCATGGATCGTGCATTGCCGTATATCGGTGATGGCTTGAAGCCAGTACAGCGTCGTATTATCTATGCGATGTCTGAGCTAGGCCTATCCGCTGCATCGAAATATAAAAAATCAGCACGTACCGTTGGTGACGTATTAGGTAAGTATCACCCACACGGTGACTCTGCTTGTTACGAAGCGATGGTACTGATGGCGCAACCCTTCTCTTACCGCTACCCATTGGTGGATGGTCAAGGTAACTGGGGTGCACCGGATGACCCGAAATCGTTCGCTGCGATGCGTTATACCGAAGCAAAACTGTCAAAGTTTGCGGAAGTTCTGCTCGGTGAATTAGGTCAGGGAACCGTTGATTGGCAACCCAACTTTGATGGCACGATGAAAGAGCCTCAGATGTTGCCTGCACGCCTTCCTCATATCTTGCTTAACGGCATCACAGGTATTGCGGTTGGTATGGCGACCGACATCCCGCCTCACAATGTACGTGAAGTGGCGAACGCGGCGATTCATTTGATTGATACGCCGAAAGCTGAACTTCCAGATGTGATGGGTTTCATTCAAGGCCCAGATTACCCGACAGAAGCTGAAATTATTTCGCCGAAGTCGGACATCGAAAAGATCTACCGCACAGGCCGTGGCAGCATCAAGATGCGCGCGGTATGGCACAAGGAAGGCTCTGATATCGTTATCACGTCTTTACCTCATCAAGTGTCAGGTGCGAAGTTACTTGAGCAAATCGCTAACCAGATGCGAGCTAAGAAGCTGCCTATGGTTGACGATCTGCGTGATGAATCAGATCACGAGAATCCAACGCGTATCGTCGTGGTTCCTCGTTCAAACCGTATCGACTGTGACCAACTGATGAGTCACTTATTCGCGTCGACGGATTTAGAGAAAAACTTCCGCGTTAACTTGAACATGATTGGTTTAGATAACCGTCCTCAAGTTAAAGGCTTAGTTCAAATCCTGAAAGAGTGGATTGAGTTCCGTCGTACGACCGTTCGTCGTCGTTTACAGTACCGTTTAGATAAAGTACTGGCTCGTTTGCACATCTTAGAAGGCTTACTTGCTGCTTACCTCAACATCGATGAAGTGATTGAAATCATTAGAACAGAAGACGAACCATGTCCTGTTTTGATGAATCGTTTCAACATTTCTGAAATTCAAGCCAATGCGATTCTCGATATTAAACTTCGTAACTTAGCTAAGTTAGAAGAATTTAAAATTCGAGCTGAGCAAGAAGAGCTTGAAGCTGAACGTGAAAAGCTTGAAAAGCTATTAGGATCAGAGCGTCGCTTGAATACGCTGATCAAAAAAGAAATCCAAGCAGATGCAGATAAATACGGCGATGATCGTCGCTCACCGTTGATTGAACGTGCTGAAGCAAAAGCTTTGACTGAGCGTGATTTAGTTCCAAGTGAGCCAATTACTGTCGTGCTTTCTGAAAAAGGTTGGATTCGTCATGCTAAAGGGCATGAAGTTGACGCTGAAGGCTTGAATTACAAATCAGGTGATAAATTCTTAGCAAGCACTAAGGGTAAGAGTAACCAACAAGCGGTGTTCCTCGGCAGTGATGGCCGAAGCTACTCCCTTGAATCTCACTCACTGCCATCGGCACGAAGCCAAGGTGAGCCAATTACAGGCCGCTTGAACGTCAGCCCTGGTACTTCTATTCGCCAAGTGGTGATGGGAGAGAATGAACAGCTATGGTTAGTCGGTTCTGATGCGGGTTATGGTTTTGTTTGTAAAGGTAGCGATCTGCTGTCTAAGAACAAGAGCGGTAAAGCGCTGGTTAACTTGCCACAAGCTTCTGAAGTGATGTTGCCAAGCCCGATTGCTGACTTGGACACTAACCAGATTCTGGCAATTACTAACCAAGGTCGTATGTTGTTGTTCCCGATTAAAGACCTACCTCAGTTGAGCAAAGGTAAGGGTAACAAGATCATCAACATTCCTTCTGCGAAAGCAAAAGAGCGTGAAGAGTTTGTCTCGCATCTAATGGCTATCCCAGAGAATGCGACGCTGACAATCTATGCGGGTAAACGCAAACTTGGCTTGAAACCTGCGGATCTTGAAAATTTCCGTGGTGAACGTGGTCGTCGTGGTGGTTTACTACCAAGAGGACTACAACGAGTGACGCGCATTGATATCGATGAACCTAGCGACGCTTAGCTATGACACTCTTAGCTATGACGCTTAGTTATATAACTAGTTTTCATTGAGTTTATAATTAGCTTTGATTGATAAAAGAAAACCCAGCTTAAGAGCTGGGTTTTTTGTGTCTGGAAGTTTAACAGTGTGGGGTCGCTAACTTCATGTGAGCAATCAACATTCGTATATAGGCTACAGGCGTGTATCTTCAGCGATAGTCACCTTGAGGGTCTTGTTTTCACCTTTGCGTAATACACCAACATCAATGACAGTACCTGGGCGCAGGTCAGTAACAATGTCCATTACGCTCTGTCGTCCGCTAATCTGGGTATTATTGATGCTGACAATAATATCTTGTGCTTCAAAGCCTGCATCAGCCGCAGGACCGTTCGGGTCTATCCCTAGTACCACAATACCGCCGATATTCTTATTGCCGAGTAAGCGTGACGTCACCGAGTTGATGTCTTGTCCGTCTATGCCAATATAACCACGAATCACACGACCATCAGCGATGATTTTTTGCATGATTTTATTCGCTAGTGGGTAGGGGATAGCAAATGAAATCCCGTAGGTTTCCATGTCGGTAGCTTGTTGGAAAGACGCGGTATTGATACCGACTAACTCACCTTGTGAATTGACAAGTGCACCACCGGAGTTACCTTCATTGATTGCCGCATCGGTCTGGATAAAGGCTTGATGACCATCTGCACTGATTGAAGAGCGACCAGTTGCCGAGATAATACCAAAGGTTGTGGTTTGACCTAGGTTATACGGGTTACCTATAGCGAGAACCACATCTCCGACATTTGCAGTGTAATCTTGGTTTAGTGGAATCACTGGTAAGTTGTCACCGCTGACTCTGAGTATCGCGATATCGGTGCGCTTGTCTGAACCGACAAGCTGTGCGGCGGCTACTCGTCCGTCTTGAAGTGCCACAACTATTTGGTCGGCTTGAGCAACAACGTGAAAGTTGGTAATGATGTAGCCTTTTTCGCTAACAATGACCCCTGAACCCAAACCTTGAGTCAGTAGCTTATTGCGATCGCTTTCTGCGTATTTACGACTATAAATATTGACCACAGCGGGTGCAGCACGTCGCACCGCTTGGTTAAATGAGATCTGAAGAGAGCCAATATTATCGACTTGAGGACTAGTGACATCTGAAACTATAGCTGGCCTTAAGCTCGGAAATGCGAGAAGAATAAGTGCCGCTGAAACGAGTCCAAGGGAAATAGAACGAAATAGAAAGGACAGCATGTTTCCCTCTTCAACAAGTAAGGTATGGAGCATCCGTCAATGGATGACTGACTTGATTACGAGTGAAGCATAGCATTTTGATTGATCTAAAGAAAAGGGAGACTGAGTAAGTTTAAAGCAAACTTACTGAGCCTCCCTGTAATTGCGCTGACGTATGGCTATCGAATAACTAGATAGATAGTCCTGTCGCCTCTTTGGATGTTAAGCGCCAACACGCCAGGTTGTTTTTCAAGAATCTTTCTAAATTCAGCCAGGTTCTTAACGGGTTGGCGGTTTACCCCGATGATGATGTCATCTTTAAGGAGTTGATAGGCTTCTGCTGGCGAACCTTGAGCGACACTTGATACCTTGACGCCTGTCGTTGAGTCGCTGTCGGTTGTGTTGGTGAGCTCTGCACCGGCAAGTCCTTCATGGAGCTTTTCAGCTTGTGTCTTACTATTGGTGGATTCACCCAGAGTCACATCAAAGGTCATATTCTTTCCGTCACGAACGACACCAAGTTCGATCTGTTTACCTGCGCCGAGGGTTGCGACTTTGGCTCTTAACTCGCTAAAAGTATCAATACGCTTACCATTAATAGAGACAATGACATCGCCCGCTTTCAGTCCGGCTTTGTCCGCAGCGCTGTCGGGTACAATTTGGCTGACAAAGGCACCTTTGCTGGATTCATAACCAAGCGCTTCCGCCAATTCAGAGGTGACCTCTCCGCCTTGAACACCCAGCATACCGCGTTTTACTTCACCGAAATCGAGAATTTGTTCTGTCAGGTTTTTCATCATATTGGATGGGATTGCAAAGCCGATACCGACATTGCCTCCGTTAGGGCCAAGGATAGCCGTGTTGATACCAATCAGCTCACCGTTGAGATTCACTAACGCACCACCAGAGTTACCACTGTTGATAGCGGCATCGGTTTGAATGAAGTTTTCAAAGTTCTCTAGATTTAGGCCGCTACGACCGAGTGCAGACACGATCCCGGATGTCACGGTTTGACCGAGTCCAAATGGGTTGCCGATAGCGACACTGAAATCACCGACTCTTAACTTGTCGGAGTCTGCGACTTTTATCTGGGTAAGGTTCTTGGCTGTTTCGAGTTTTAATAGCGCGATATCCGACATCTGGTCGCCGCCGATGAGCTCGGCATCGTACTCTCGACCATCATGAAGTTTTACTTTGATATCGTCGGCACCATTGATGACATGGTAATTGGTGACAATATGGCCTTTCTTGGCATCAATTATCACACCAGAGCCTAGCCCGCGGAATGGGCGTTCTCGTGTTTGTTCTGGACCAAAAAAGAATTGAAATTGTTCAGGGATTTGCTGACGTTGTACCTGTTTGCCTTCTACGGCAATACTAACCACAGCGGGGGTCACTTGTTCAAGCATAGGTGCAAGGCTTGGTAATTGTTCATTACCCACACTTAATGGCAGTGCGGCCGTTGCTTGAATGGGGGTGATGATTGAACTTAAGCTTAAAGTCAGTACTGATAAAGCAAGCAAAGGTTTTTTCATCATAAACTCCTCTCTAGTTTAGGTCTTAACCCTCTTATACGTTTAATAAGTATGAGAAGTTTCAAATGACCTGAGTGAAAGTTATGACTCAAAAACCTTTGTAAAGTTCACAGAAGTGTTAAATGTTTACGATGCTTTTGCTGTTACAACATCGGGAGCATCCATGATTTCTTTCTTCTGCTCTGTAAATAAACCGGTTGCGCCATTAGCGTAATCTTTCGGTTGTTCTTCAAGTGTCGCCTCTTTAACTGAAGGCTTGTCTTGTGGTTTATCCGAATGGGCTGCGGCTGTTTTCACAAATGGATTATCTTGCTCTGGCAGATTAGGGATCAGCTCTGAGCTTGTTTTTTCCATGTGTTGGTACAGTTTTGTGTAGTCCTTACCTAAGGTGTCCAACATTTCTGCTGATTTCGCAAAGTGGTCAGCTAGCTCTTGTCGCTGCTGTTCAAGGGCAAACTTTGCGCTATCTAATTCTTTCTGTACGTTCTTTTGTTTTTTGTATTCAGGTGTCATGAGACGAGAAATAGCGACCCCTAAAATAACTCCGACTAGTAAACCGGCAACGGCATACATCCAAGGCATAACAGCTCCTTATTATTGTTTTTTAACATGTTTGTTACTGCTTAGTTACACGTGATACGGCTCCATGGTACTATGAGAAAGCCGCAGTATAAAGAGAAATGCGTGTGCGCTAGTTAGCAGTTTGATGCTGCATTATTCACCGCATAGCGACATATCTCGTACTGTTTGGGCTCATTTTTATTTGCTGTCTGATATTGCTTTCATTGTGGAAATGTCGTCATGAATCCCATTAAAAAATACGAACAAGATATAAAAGAACATGGATTTCAAAGAGATCCAGCACAAGAGCAAGCCGTTAAATCTTTAGATGAACTTTTTCATCAATTCCAAGATTACATGAATACGCCTATTCCTCAACTGACTCGATTCCAGAAATTAATGGGTAAAAAGCCAGAACTGCCAGAGCCACCAAAAGGCCTCTATTTTTGGGGTGGCGTCGGGCGCGGTAAAACGTACTTAATGGATACGTTCTACGATGCCTTACCGAGCACAAAAAAAATGCGTGTTCACTTTCACCGCTTTATGTATCGAGTCCATGATGAGCTAAGGGCGCTAGGTAATGTTAGCGACCCATTGCCTTTAGTCGCAGATAAGTTGAAAGAAGAAGCGGATATTATCTGTTTTGATGAATTCTTTGTTTCAGACATCACGGATGCCATGATCTTAGGAACTTTGTTCCAAGAGTTATTCGCTCGCAACGTTATCTTAGTTGCGACCTCTAATATTCCACCTGCGGATTTGTATCGTAACGGGTTGCAGCGAGCTCGCTTCTTACCCGCTATTAAGCTTATTCAAGGCAATTGCCATATTCTTAATGTCGATAGCGGAATCGATTATCGTCTTCGTACTTTAGAGCAGGCTGAGATCTATCATTACCCGCTGGATAGCCAAGCGAACATCAACCTCGAAACATATTACGCGCAGCTCGTTGGTGAAGATAAAGAGAAACTCAAACAGATTGAGGTCAATCACCGTCAACTGGATGTAGTCGAAGCAAGCGATGGTGTGCTACATGGTACGTTTGCTCAGCTTTGTCAGTCGGCTCGCAGCCAGAATGACTATATTGAGCTGTCTCGGGTTTATCACACGGTTCTGCTGGCTGATGTGTTGCAAATGGGTGCGACTTCAGATGACGCAGCAAGACGCTTCATTGCGTTAGTTGATGAGTTCTATGAGCGTAACGTGAAATTGATTATTTCAGCGGAAGTGGAGCTAGAAAAGCTATATACCCATGGTCAGTTAGAATTTGAGTTTAAACGTTGTCAGTCGCGTTTAATCGAAATGCAGAGCCATGAATATTTGGCAAAAGAACACTTAAGTTAGCTTTGATTATCTCGAATAAGAAAGAGAATTAAAAAAATCGTGATTTTGTTCAAAAAGAGGTGATTTTTTCTTCGCTCTTCTCTATAATCCTGCGACCTACCGTTACTGCGGGCCTCTAGCGATGAGTAAAATCACGTTATGCCAAGAGTTTTCCAACACTCGAAGGGGTGATGATGGTAACTCTTAGACAGTGGGAATACGCGAGTATTCCTTAAGTGTAAATTTTTTAAATAGGTAATTATTAGCATGAAAACTTTCGTTGCTAAACCAGAAACTGTAAAACGCGACTGGTATGTTGTAGACGCTGAAGGCAAAACTCTTGGCCGTCTAGCAAGTGAAATCGCTTCTCGCCTACGCGGCAAGCACAAAGCAGAATACACTCCTCACGTAGACACTGGTGATTACATCATCGTTGTTAACGCTGAGAAAGTAGCTGTGACTGGTAACAAAGCTAAGGGTAAGGTTTACTACCGTCACTCTGAGTTCCCAGGTGGTCTTAAGACTATCACTTTTGAAAAGCTAATTGCTAAGAAACCAGAAATGGTTCTTGAACTAGCAGTTAAAGGTATGCTTCCACGTGGTCCTCTAGGCCGCGCGATGTACCGTAAGCTTAAAGTATACGCTGGTACTGAGCACAACCATGTTGCTCAACAACCACAAGTACTAGACATCTAATTGGGGATTAAGACAATGGCAGAGAATCAATACTACGGCACTGGTCGTCGCAAAAGCTCAGCAGCTCGTGTTTTCATCAAACCAGGCTCTGGTGAGATCGTAATCAACAAGCGTAGCCTTGATGTTTACTTCGGTCGTCCAACTTCTCGTATGGTTGTTAAGCAACCTCTTGAGCTAGTTGAACTAACTGAGAAACTTGACCTTTACATCACTGTTTCTGGTGGTGGTATTTCAGGTCAAGCTGGCGCAATCCGCCACGGTATCACTCGTGCTCTTATGGAATACGATGAAACTCTACGTCCTGCTCTACGTGCAGCTGGCTATGTTACGCGTGACGCTCGTTGCGTTGAACGTAAGAAAGTTGGTCTACGTAAAGCACGTCGTAAACCTCAATTCTCTAAGCGTTAATTTTTCCTTACCGAAAAATACACGCGACCAGTTTTATTACTGGAATTGTGGTTCAAAGCTCGGCTATATGCCGGGCTTTTTGTCTTTCTGGCCCCCGCTAAACGCTTCCCCCTCCTCGTTTTATTCCTAAATTCTTATATTTTGAAAGCTTTTGTAACCCAATGTGCGCTTTGCCTCATGATTGTTACAAAAAGGTAGCTTTATCTTGTCAAAAAGTAGGGTTTTATTTATCATTTGCCGTCAATAAATAGAACTAAATACATATTTTGTTAGCCATGCTCTTTAATCGGAATTATTTCAATCCATAAGGAGCAAATGGGAGAATGTTTGGATGAGCAACGCGCCTTTAAATAACGGTCGCAGGCGTTTCTTAACCGCAACAACAGCCGTTGTTGGTGGTTTGGGAGCAGCTGCTGTAGCCGTGCCTTTTATTAAATCATGGAACCCGAGTGCCAAAGCGAAAGCTGCGGGCGCGCCGGTGGAAGTGGAAGTCAGTAAGTTAGAACCGGGACAAATGGTTCGTGTCGAGTGGCAAGGTAAACCTGTATGGGTTGTACGCCGTGCTGAGTCGGTACTAGAGAACCTAAAAGCGATCGGTGGTCAACTTCGTGACCCTCAATCTGAAACTGAACAACAACCAGACTACGCACAGAACGAGTTTCGTTCTATTAAGCCGGAGTTCTTCATTGCTGTTGGTTTCTGTACGCACTTAGGTTGTTCTCCAACTTACCTGCCAGATTCTTTTGCAGAACAAGTTCAGGGCGTTAAGTCTGGTTTCTTCTGTCCTTGTCATGGTTCAAAGTTTGATATGGCAGGTCGAGTATTCCAAGGCGTACCAGCTCCATTGAACCTTGTAGTGCCAAAGCATATGTATTTGAGTGACACTAAGATCATGATTGGTGTGGACGAGGGAGACGCATAATGCAAGGATTGCTTGATTGGGTAGAAAAACGTCTACCCGCAATGAATGCTTATAAAAAGCATTTATCTGAATACCCAATGCCTAAGAACTTTAACTTTTGGTACCTTTTCGGTTCTTTGGCAATGTTGGTACTGGTTAACCAAATCCTTACAGGTATTTGGCTAACAATGAACTACGTTCCGTCTGGTGATGGCGCATTTGCATCTGTTGAATACATCATGCGTGATGTGGAATACGGCTGGTTACTGCGTTACATGCACTCGACAGGTGCTTCGGCATTCTTCGTGGTTATCTACCTGCATATGTTCCGTGGTCTAATCTACGGTTCTTACCAAAAGCCTCGTGAGCTACTTTGGCTCTTCGGTATGCTGATCTTCTTAGTGCTTATGGCTGAGGCTTTCATGGGTTACTTACTACCATGGGGGCAAATGTCTTACTGGGGTGCTCAGGTAATCATTTCTCTGTTTGGTGCGATTCCTGTTATTGGTGATGACCTAACGCTTTGGATCCGTGGTGATTACATCATCTCTGGTGCAACGCTGAACCGTTTCTTCGCACTGCACGTTATCGCTCTACCAATCGTACTTCTGCTGCTTATCGTACTTCACGTACTAGCACTGCACGAAGTGGGTTCGAACAACCCAGACGGTATCGAGACTAAGCTTCCTAAAGGCACAATGGGCGACGACTACAAAACTCAGTTCCCATTCCACAAGGATTACACTAAGAAATACGACATCATTGACTCTGTTCCTTTCCACCCATACGGGACGGTGAAAGATATGGTCGGTGTTGCTGGTTTCCTATTCTTGTTCTGTTACGTGCTGTTCTTTAACCCAGAGATGGGTGGATACTTCCTTGAGCCGCCTAACTTCGAAGCTGCTAACCCACTGAAAACACCTGAGCATATTGCTCCAGTTTGGTACTTCACGCCGTTCTACGCTGTACTTCGTGCTGTTCCTGATAAGCTGATAGGTGTAGTTGCAATGGGTGCATCTATTGTTGTGCTATTCCTACTGCCATGGTTCGACCGTTGTAAAGTGCGCTCTTACCGTTACCGTAGCAAACTGCATTTGATTAACATCATCCAATTCACAATAAGCTTTATTGCGCTTGGTGTACTTGGTGCGCTTCCAGCAACGCCAACGTATACGCTACTGGCTCAGATCTTTAGCTTAGGTTATTTCATGTTCTTCGTTCTACTGTGGTTCTACAGTAAAAATGAAGCGACGAAACCATTACCAGAAAGGGTGACATTCAAATGAAAAAGTGGATTGTAATTTTATTTGCTATGTTGCCGTCACTGGCGATGGCAGCGGGTGCAGGCGTACCATTAGACAAAGCAAACAATGATTTAACAGATAAAGCCTCATTGCAAAATGGCGCTAAGATGTTCATGAACTACTGTTTTGCTTGTCACTCAACGCAGTACCAGCGTTATGAACGTGTTGCGAATGATTTAGAGATCCCTGTAGATCTAATGAAGGAAAACCTGATTTTCGACCCTGAAGCGAAAATCGGTAGCTTGATGGTTAATGCTATGCCCTCTGATCAAGCGGCAAGTTGGTTTGGTGCTCCGCCACCAGATCTAACTTTGGTTGCTCGTGTTCGTGGCGCAGATTGGCTATACACGTATCTTCGTACCTTCTATGAAGACCCATCTCGTCCGTTTGGCGTGAACAACATTGTTTTCCCAAGTGTTGGTATGCCGCACGTTCTTGAAGAGCTGCAAGGTATTCCAACACCAATCTACGATACTCATATGGTAGATGGCGAGGAAGTGACTACTGTTGTTGGTACTGAAACTGACGGTTCTGGCGAATTAAGTGCTGGTGAATACGACGAAGCCGTTCGTGACCTTGTTAACTTTTTGGTTTACTCGGGCGACCCAGTTCAACTTGAGCGTCATGCAATGGGTTGGTGGGTAATGGCCTTCTTAGTAATCTTCACTATCATCGTGATTTTGCTGAAGAAAGAGTATTGGCGTGATGTGCACTAATTGTGCTATAATACCGTGCTAATTCCCAAATTATGTTAATGTTCAATGGAGGCTTTAGGCCTCCATTGTTTTTATTTAAAGTGTACTGGAGGGCTCCATGGCTGTAGCTGCCAATAAACGTTCTGTAATGACTCTTTTCTCAAGTGCTTCTGATATGTATAGCCATCAGGTGCGCATTGTTCTTGCTGAAAAAGGCGTAAGTGTTGAAGTTGAGTTGGTTGATGAAAAAAATCTACCAGCAGAGCTTGTTGAACTGAACCCGTACAAATCAGTACCTACTCTTATTGATCGTGAGCTTGCTTTATATGACTCAAAGATCATTATGGAGTACTTAGATGAGCGTTTCCCTCATCCACCGTTGATGCCTGTATACCCGGTTGCTCGTGGTAATAGTCGTCTAATGATGTACCGCATTGAGCGTAACTGGTATTCAGTTGCAGAGAAGATCGTTAAAGGCAACGCTGAAGAATCTGAAGCAGCTCGCGTTAAACTGCGCAACGACCTACTGACTCTTGCTCCTATCTTCGCTGAGTATGAATACTTCATGAGCGAAGAGTTTAGCCTAATTGATTGTTACCTAGCTCCGCTACTATGGCGTTTACCTGAGCTTGGTATCGAATTAATTGGCCCTGGTTCTAAAGAGCTTAAGATTTACATGAACCGCGTATTCGAACGTGATTCATTCCTAGCTTCTCTAACTGAAGCTGAGCGTGAGATGCGACTCGTTCGCTAAGCGTTTATGGATATTTCAAATATGACTCCACGCCGACCATATATGCTTCGTGCATTTTATGAATGGCTGGTTGATAACGAATTAACTCCACACCTTGTTGTTGAAGCAACATTACCGGGTGTAAGAGTTCCAGAAGAGTTTGTTCAAGATGGTCAGATCATTCTGAACATCGCGCCTCGTGCGGTTGGACAACTTGAACTGGGTAACGAAGCTGTGACGTTTAGTGCTCGCTTTAGTGGTCGTCCACACTCTGTGATCGTGCCGCTTTACGCAGTACAAGCGATTTATGCTCGTGAGAATGGTGCTGGTACCATGTTTGAACCTGAAGAGGCTTACATGGAATCTTTTGAAGAAGGGATTGAAGAAAGTCCTTTTGAAGAACAAGAGAAAGGCCCATCTTTGAGCGTAGCAACGGCAGACGTAGATGCTGAAGAGCCTGACTCAGATCCTGAGCCTGCTCGTCCAGCAAAAGGTCGCCCAAGCCTTCGTGTTATCAAATAACGTTAGCTAAATAACGACTCAAATAAAAAAGCAGCGACTCGTCGCTGCTTTTTCTTTTCTGCTAAATAGCATTTAATTGGATTGCTTAAGGCTAGTTAACAGCCGTCTCTTCTTCGCCATATTCAAACGCTCGAATCACCTGCTTTACGCCTGAAACATTACGCGCAACTTCTGTCGCGATATCAGCATGCTCTCGAGATACTAACCCAAGTAAAAACACCTCTGAATCTTCAGTGATGACTTTAACCTTGATGCCGTTGAGATCAGCGTTTGCTAGAAGGGCTGATTTCACCTTGGTAGTAATCCAGCTATCGTTACTAATAGCACTGATGGTCAATGGCTCTTTTACTCGCACCTGATTGTGGATGCTTTCTACGCCTGCCACTTCTTTGGCTTGGTTTTCAAACGCGCGGCGCTCTGAGTCTGTGGTCGCTTGCCCCATCAATACAACCGAACCTCGGTAAGAGCTCGCTGTGATACGAACGTTGCCACGATATGGCTGCTTGTTGGTGATGGCCGCGACTTCAAATTCGATATTGTTATCGTTCCAGATTTGTTTGGTGGTTCGTGTATCAGTGACTAAGTTCGCTGTGGTTGCGGCACCAGCAATGAAAATGCCAGCACAACCAGACAGGGACAGTGTAAGTAGCGAAACACTAATCAGCTTAAACAGCTTCATAGAGGTTAATGATTTCATTGTGATGCTCCGTATATCACTCTTCGTGAGCAGGGAAGAGTACTTGATCGATTAGGTCACATAGGCAATGCAGTGTCACCATGTGTACTTCATGAATGCGTGCTGTACGGTGTGAAGGGATACGAATTTCTACATCGTGTTCGCCAAGTAAGCCTGCCATTTCACCACCATCTTTACCCGTAAAGGCGATGATCGTCATGTCACGTGTTACCGCTGCTTCCATTGCTTTGATGATGTTTTTGCTGTTACCGCTAGTAGAGATAGCCAGTAAAATATCGCCAGTTTGACCAAACGCACGTACCTGCTTAGAGAAAATCTCTTCGTAGTGATAGTCGTTGGCTACTGCCGTTAGCGTGGTGTTGTCTGCTGTGAGAGCCATTGCTGGCAGGCTAGGGCGCTCGGTTTCAAAGCGATTAAGTAGGCACGATACAAATTGCTGAGCATTCGACGCCGAACCACCATTACCACAACAAAGAATTTTGTTTCCGTTAAGCAAGGTCGCAACCATTGCTTGAGCGGCATGCGTGATTGCGTCTGGCAGTGCTTCTGCAGCCGCAATTTGGATCTGAATACTTTCTGTAAAACTTTCTTTAATGCTGTCTAGCATGTTTATCCTTGGGTAATCGCGTTTTGAATCCAGTCGATATTGTCATTCGGCCCTTCTATGGCAACGATATCAAACCTGAAATCTGTAGAGTGCACCGACAAGCCTTGCTGCATAAGCCAAACATTGGCTGTTTTGAGCAGCTTCTGTGACTTCTTTGCTGTCACCATTTCGGCGGCATGTCCGTAGCGGGTTTGCTTGCGGTATTTTACCTCAGCAAACACAACCGTATTGTTATGGCGCATTATAAGATCAATCTCGCCACATTTAGCTATGAAGTTTTCTTGAATTAACGATAATCCGTGGCCAACTAAATAATTTTTAGCCACGGTCTCGTATTTATCACCCACTTGTTTGTGGGTGATTGTTGGTTTGGACAGGAACTTTCGGTTAAAAAGCCCCATGCTCTGCCCAGCTGATTTCACGTTGAACAACACAATTGTTGTCGATGGTTAACACGCCGGTTTCACCTGGAATGCTGTAACCCTGTACGGCTTTCATCTGTGGCAATGCATCCATTAGGTAGTAGGCATCCATCCCCAGTGCTTGCAGACGTTTTTGGCCGTTTGAATGTGCAGGCCATAGGTCGTTTAGCTCTTTGTTAAGCTCGTTCTTGCTCTCAACCAATAGTGGGATGTCACTGTAGAACACACCCGTTAGATCTTCGTACTGCTTGTCACCGCTGTTGCTGCGTGAGTTTGAGAACAAGGCTGGTTGGTCAGCATCTGGGTTAATCGCGACTTCAATGAAAGGCTTAATCAACGTGAGCTCTGAGTTCTTCGCCACAATGTAAACAGAGTCGATATCACGACGGCTGCGCGGTTCAGTTTCTAGGTCTAGGTTAAGTAGCCCGTCCATTTGAGCGATACGTTGTTGGCTCTCTTGTAAGCCGAATACCTGATTCACATTGCGCTGAAGTTGGCGCTTGTCAGAGAATAAGGTAATCGCGACTTCGTTGTTGCTGTATTTTTTCCACTCTTTCTCAAACGCTTGCTTAACGCGGTCACCTAAACGCCCTTTTGGCGCAAGAATAAGCGGGTACTTGTAGCCTTGAGCGAAAAGGTGTTTCGCTGCCTGAGCGACTTCTTGCTCTGGCGATAGAGCGAGATAGCAAATATTGGTATCAGGTTCTAGCTGCGTCGGAATATTTAGGGCTAAAGCTGGAATCGAATTTTCGTGGTTTTTCTGCGCTTGCTGAAGCTTGGTAATATTGCTCTTAATCAGCGGGCCAACGATGAAATCTACATTGTTCTCTTCCAGTGTCGCTTTAATTTCAGCAGCACTTTGTACGTTGGTGTCCATAACCGTTAGCGTTGCGTTTTCTTCGCGCTCTTTGTCATTCATCATCGCAAAGATGAAACCATCACGCACAAGCTGTGCTTGCTTGCCGTACTTACCCGTGAGCGGCAGTAATAGCGCAGTGCTGGTTGGTTTGCTGATCTCTAGCGCCAATATGTCAGTGATCGCCTGAGGTGTGTAGGTTGCTGCAGGGTGACGAGGGTTCTCAGCCAGCCAATCAGACAGAGTTTTCTGTAGGTCTGGAAGGTTAGAGTTCAGCGTCTTCATGTAAATCGCCAGCTGTAACCAACCTGCAAGAACGTCTTCTGTCGGAGAAGTCTTAAGTTCTAGAATCTCATATTGAGAGTAGCTATTCAGGTTCTGCCAAATACGGTCGGCAGTTATCTGTTGGCTTTCGTCATCAGCGTCTACGTATTCTGAATAAAGGACTAACTCACGGCTTGCTTCGAAATACTCGCTTTGCATTTCAGAAATGTTAGCGCGTAGCTCGTGATAATCTTTCCACTGCTCGTTCGGAAGCTTCCACCAAGGCTGAAAGTTCAGCTGGCTGTACGCTTGCTGTGGTTGCGAGTTATTCACCAGCAGTTGAGCGCGAGCTAATTGCCATTCTGCTTGTTGAACTTCACTCAGCTCTTGTTTGGCTAAGCGCTTGATAAGCAGAGTCGCTTGATCGGTTTTTCCAGCTTGCACAGAAGCCTTAAGTGCCATGATTAACCAGTCGTTTTGTAGACTTCCTTTGCTACTATCCGCCTGCATCATGTAACTTTCAGTTGATTGCGCTGGATCTAGTGTAATATCAACACGCGTTGGTGCTTGAGGACCTGAAGAACAAGCCGCCAATGTAATTGCTAATGCAATTGGAGTTAGTAAGCGTGGTACACTGAGTCTCTTATGGTTCATCGTTGCCATGAGTTCTTTAAATTCCGTATAAATTTGTATCTATATTAATCGTTGAAGTGATGGTAAACAAATGACAGATAACAAAACCTTGCTCACAGAGAGCCCAACTCTCTACATTGTGCCAACCCCAATCGGAAATTTGGGAGATATCACTCAAAGAGCAATTGAAATTTTATCAAGTGTCGATGTTATTGCAGCCGAAGACACACGCCACACGGGTAAGCTGCTTGCTCACTTCAATATATCAACCAGAACGTTCGCTTTACATGATCATAATGAACAAACTAAAGCGCAAGTTCTAGTCGAAAGGTTATTAGAAGGTCAGTCTATCGCATTAGTCTCTGATGCGGGTACTCCTTTAATCAGTGATCCAGGTTACCATCTTGTCTCACAATGTCGTCAAGCGGGTGTGAGAGTTGTGCCACTTCCTGGTGCTTGTGCTGTGATTACCGCACTCAGTGCGTCAGGTTTACCGTCAGATCGTTTCAGCTTTGAAGGCTTCTTACCACCAAAGAGCAAGGGTCGTAAAGACAAGTTCTTAGAGATTGCAAAAGCAGAGCGCACATGTATTTTCTACGAATCACCGCACCGTATTACGGATTCTCTGCAGGACATGCTAGAGATCTTAGGACCCGACCGTGAGGTCGTGTTGGCTCGTGAGTTGACCAAGACATTCGAAACCATTCAAGGATTACCATTAGGTGAGTTGATTGAATGGATAGAAGAAGACTCGAACCGCAAACGTGGTGAGATGGTGTTGCTGATCCATGGTCACCGTGAAGAAGCGAGCACCGATCTGCCAGACGAAGCAACTCGCACACTCGGCATTCTAACCAAAGAGCTACCCCTTAAAAAAGCGGCGGCGATGACAGCAGAAATCTACAATCTGAAAAAGAACGCTTTATACAAATGGGGCTTAGAGCATCTAGACAACTAGAGAGCTCTTTATAGGCTAGATACCTATTTATAGGCTAGATACCTATTTATAGAGTAGATAACCTTTATTGAAAAAGCTTCTGAGGAATGATGGTATTACCGTTATTCCTCTTTTTTTGTCTAGATTGTGTAAAAATCATGCATTCGATTAGAGGTTTGCAGCATATTTGTGATCTCGCTAGACACTGCTCACTAATCTCTATACAATCCGCCCTCGGAGTTGAACGGGTAATCGCTGCTTTGCTGATGTCCTTCGGGAGACTGACGTTGAGGTCCTTCGGGAAACTGACGTTGAAGTCCTTCGGGAGACTGGTAGAGGGGAGGAACGTCCGGGCTCCATAGAGCAGGGTGCCAGATAACGTCTGGGGGGCGCGAGCCCACGACAAGTGCAGCAGAGAGAAGACCGCCGATGGCCTCATTTCTTCGGAAGAGGCACAGGTAAGGCTGAAAGGGTGCGGTAAGAGCGCACCGTGCGACTGGCAACAGTTCGTAGCAAGGTAAACTCCACCCGGAGCAAGATCAAATAGGCCCTCGCATTGCGCTGCTCGCGTATGGGGGCGGGTAGATTGCTTGAGCCTGTGAGCGATTGCAGGCCTAGACGAATGGTTACCGCCGCGCAAGCGGAACAGAACCCGGCGTATGTGTCAACTCCACCTATATAAAGAACCCATCATTACTTAACGGTAGTGATGGGTTTTTTGCTTTATATTGACGTAAATGATTTAGATTTCCTTAGAATCCTTCACCCTGATATGAGCTTGGGTCAAAAATTCCCAAAGCCTATACACAATATGGTGGAGATACGGCGTGAAATCAGTACACTAAAACGTTAATAGAACAAATTATTGCCGAACTAATGGCTCAATCCACTCACTGAGAAGACTATGACAGAAGCATTCAAACATATTTCAGTATTGCTTAACGAATCTATTGACGGACTTGCGATCAAACCTGACGGTACCTACATTGATGGTACTTTTGGCCGTGGTGGTCACAGCCGTACAATCCTGTCTAAACTGGGCGAGAATGGACGACTCTTTAGTATCGACCGCGATCCACAAGCGATTGCTGAAGCTCAGAAGATTGATGATCCTCGTTTTACGATTATCCATGGTCCATTTTCGGGTATGGCTGAATATGCAGAGCGTTATGACTTAGTCGGTCAAGTGGATGGCGTATTGCTGGATTTAGGTGTTTCTTCACCACAGTTGGATGATGCTGAACGTGGCTTTAGCTTTATGAAAGATGGTCCGCTGGATATGCGCATGGACCCAACAACAGGTGTTCCTGTCTCTCAGTGGTTAGTTGAAGCGGATCTTGATGACATTACATGGGTTATTCGTGAGTTCGGTGAAGACAAACACGCTCGTCGTATCGCGAAAGGCATCATCGCTTATCAAGAGAATGAAGAGAACGAACCGCTAACGCGTACTGGTCAACTGGCTAAGCTTATCTCTGACGTCGCTCCAAAGAGCTTCAAAGAGAAAAAGCACCCAGCGACACGTGCTTTCCAAGCATTCCGTATCTACATCAACAGCGAACTTGAAGAGATTGATACCGCACTGAAAGGCGCAGCAAGCATTCTTGCTCCTCAAGGTCGTATTTCTGTTATCAGCTTCCACTCGCTTGAAGACCGCATGGTGAAGCGCTTTATCCGTAAAGAGAGCCAAGGGCCACAAGTTCCTCACGGTTTACCGCTAACAGAAGATCAAATTAAAGCTTTAGGCAGTGCCGATCTAAAACCAATTGGTAAAGCGATCAAGCCTTCTAAAGATGAAGTGGATGAGAATACTCGTTCGCGCAGTTCAGTACTACGAATCGCAGAAAAGCTATAGTCAATGAAGACCTCCAAGCCTAACTTAGCCAAGATAATATTTTTTGATTTGATATCCGTGGGCAAGGTTCCATTGGTACTTCTTATCTGTATCTTTGCGAGTGCGATGGGGGTCGTTCTTACGACACATAATTCACGTCAGGCGATCACGAAAAAAGACATGGCATTAGTGGAACGAGAACAGCTTGATGATGAGTGGCGAAATTTAATGCTTGAAGAGACGGCTTTGGCTGAACATAGCCGCGTTCAAGCATCGGCAAAACGAGAGCTAGACATGAAACGTCCAGACTCTGACAAAGAAGTTGTGATCACACTGAAATGACCGGTAAAAAGGAAAAAGCACCCGCTAAACCCGTTAAGAAATCAACGAAAGAGCGAGTGAAGAGCGAAAAGGATTCGGATCCAATTCTTATTAAATGGCGTTTCAACGTCGTTATTGCTTTCGTGTTTCTTGCCTTTGCTGCACTCGTTGGTCGTGTGGCTTACATCCAAATTATTGAACCAGATAACTTAATCCGTCAGGGCGATCTTCGCTCGGTACGTGTTAAGGCTATTCCTTCCGCCCGCGGCATTATCTCAGACCGCAATGGCGAACCGCTTGCTGTGAGTGTTCCAGTTGAGGCGGTATGGGCCGACCCGAAAACGATTTTCGATAAAAATGGCATGGCCCAGATTGATCGTTGGTATGCGTTAGCTGATGTACTTGGCTTAGAACGACAATCGATGATCGACAAGATCTCTAGCAACAAATCCCGCCGATTTGTTTACCTACAAAGACAAGTTAGCCCAGCGATGGCTAAGTATATTCGTGAACTAAAGCTGGTGGGTGTTGGCCTGAAAGCGGAATCTCGACGTTACTACCCCGCAGGCGAAGTCAGTGCACACCTTATCGGTGTTACCGGAATTGACGGGCACGGTTTAGAAGGCGTTGAACGCAGCTATGACAAATGGCTCACGGGTGAAGCAGGTAAGCGGACGATTCGTAAAGATCGCTATGGACGCGTTGTTGAAAACATTGCTTTAGAAGAGCGTGAAGAAGGCAAACCACTCGAATTAACGATCGATCAACGATTACAAGCCATTGCTTATCGAGCGATTAAGCAGGCCGTGGCCGATCACAAGGCGACTTCAGGCTCTGCGGTATTACTCGATGTGAAAACGGGTGCCGTGTTAGCCATGGTTAATGCCCCTTCTTATAATCCGAATAACCGCGCTGACTTACAAAGCTTCAAAATGCGTAACCGCGTGCTCACCGATGCAATGGAACCTGGCTCGACCGTGAAACCTTTTGTGGTTTTGGCGGCGCTGGAGAACGGCACTGCGGACCCAGATATCGTGATTGATACTGGCAATGGCATTATGCAGATCGGTGGTAGTCGTGTACGAGACTCTTCTAAAGTCGGTAAGGCTGACTTAGCGCTGATCCTCAAGAAGTCGAGTAACATCGGTGTTGCTAAATTGGCGCTTAACATGCCACTTGAAGCCTTGCTTGGGATGTACAGTTCGGTTGGTCTAGGCGAGATGTCTGGGCTGAATTTGGTTGGTGAAACGAGCGGTATTTTCCCGAATCGCCGTCGTTGGTCAAAGTTTGAAATTGCCACCTTAGCGTTCGGTTATGGCTTGTCTGTTACGCCGATGCAGTTGGCACATGCCTATGCGACGTTAGCTAACAAAGGTTTGTATGAGCCGATTCATATTATTAAGAGTAACGACCAAGATTTTTCTAAGCAAATCATCAAGCGCGAGAACGCTGAACTGGTTTTGAATATGCTAGAAGGGGTGACTCAAAAAGGCGGTACGGCGACAAGAGCTGCCGTTCCGGGTTACCGCGTTGCAGCCAAAACGGGTACCTCTCGTAAGGCTGAAGCTGGCGGCTACAGTGATGAATACATCGCGGTTACCGCAGGCTTTGCTCCAGTTAGTGATCCAAGAGTGGCATTGGTTGTTGTGGTCAATGAGCCTCAAGGCGACCTTTACTATGGTGGTTCAGTCGCAGCCCCCGTCTTTTCTGAAATCATGAAGGGCGCACTGCAAATAATGAACGTCCCTGCTGATGAAAATAAGTTTCAAGAATAGAGTTAATCAGGATTCAATATGAGTAATAGCCTCACGCTGTCATCTTTACTTTCTCCTTGGGGAGACTTTGGTTCACCTGAACTGGAGTCGATTGCTGTTAAGCAATTGGAGCTAGATAGCCGAGCCATCAAGGAAGGTGATATTTTTGTTGCCGTAGTCGGACATGCTGTTGATGGCCGTCGTTTTATCGACAAAGCGGTCGCACTGGGAACTCATGCTGTTATTGCACAGGCCGATGCTGAAAAGTCTCATGGTCTGATTGAATGGTTGGATACTGTCCCTGTTATTTACATTAACAACCTTAACTTGGTGCTATCTGAGTTAGCGGGTCGTGTTTACTCGTCTCAAGCGACTAAGTTGATTGGTGTTACCGGCACCAATGGCAAAACCACCATCACCCAATTGATTGCTCAATGGCTTGATCTCGTCGGCCAACGCTCAGCGGTTATGGGCACGACGGGTAATGGTTTCTTAGACAATCTAAAAACCGCAGCGAACACCACAGGCAGTGCCATCGAAATACAGCGCACGCTGAGTGAGTTAGCTGCAGAAAAAGCTATCTACACGGCAATGGAAATCTCTTCTCACGGTTTGGTGCAAGGTCGAGTAAAGGCTTTGGACTTTGAGGTAGGTGTATTTACTAATTTGAGTCGTGATCATCTTGATTACCACGGCACGATGGAAGAGTACGCATTGGCTAAGAAGAGCCTGTTTACTCAACACAAATGCAAGCACGCAGTGATCAATGTGGATGACGAAGTGGGTAAAGCTTGGATGCCGGACTTATCCGATGCTATTGCAGTGTCACTGTTACCGCTAACGGGCTATCAACAGTCGGTGTGGGCATCTGATGTCGCTTATGCAGAAACCGGTATCAAGCTCTCTTTCGATGGTAGCTGGGGGCAAGGGAAGCTTTCTGTTCCACTGATTGGTCAGTTCAACGCATCAAACGTACTGGTTGCTTTTGCTACTTTGCTTTCTTTGGGTATCGACAAGCAAACCTTGGTCGACACTGCGCCTCAGCTTCAACCTGTGATTGGGCGTATGGAGCTTTTCCAAACTCCGAACAAGGCAAAAGTGGTTGTCGATTATGCTCATACGCCCGATGCGTTAGAGAAAGCATTGGCAGCACTGCGCGTGCATTGCTCCGGTAAACTGTGGGCAATCTTTGGTTGTGGTGGAGATCGCGACACTGGTAAGCGCCCAATGATGTCTGCGACCGCAGAGCAGTTCGCCGATAAAATCATTATTTCAGATGATAACCCTCGCAGCGAAGAACCGGCACTGATTGTCAAAGACATGCTGGCTGGCTTAAGTAAACCTGAAGCTGCGTTTGTCGAACACGATCGCTATCAAGCCGTTAAGTTTGCGCTTGAGCAGGCAGGCAGCGATGACATTATTCTTCTGGCTGGTAAAGGCCATGAGGATTACCAAGTATTGAAAGATAAAACGGTACATTACTCAGACCGAGAGTCTGCGCTTCAACTTTTAGGTATTTCATAATGATTGATGTATCACTTGAGCAAATCTGCTCCGTGGTCAGTGGTGAGCTGATCAAAGCGGGCAACTCGAACAATAACGTAATCAATGCAGTTTCAACGGATACTCGTACCGTTGAAGAAGGCGCCTTGTTTGTCGCTATCGTTGGAGATCGTTTCGACGCGCATGACTTTTGCCATCAAGCCGTTGAAGCAAACGCGAGCGCGTTGTTAGTCGAACGAAAACTTGACCTAAATATTACTCAAGTTGTTGTCGAAGACACTAAACTTGCTTTAGGTGAACTAAGTGCTTGGATTCACAAACAATGTGACGTGCCAACGATGGCGATTACAGGCAGCTGTGGCAAAACGACCGTTAAAGAGATGGTGGCGAGCATTTTACAGCAACGTGGCAAGGTGCTGTTTACGGCGGGTAACTTCAATAATGATATTGGTGTGCCTTTGACCTTGTTACGCAGTGAACCCAATGATGACTATGCTGTGATCGAATTAGGCGCTAACCATATTGGTGAAATTGCCTATACCACTCAGCTAGTGAAGCCACAAGTTGCCTTAGTTAATAATGTAGCCGCGGCTCATTTAGAAGGCTTTGGTTCGATTGATGGTGTGAAACAAGCGAAAGGTGAAATTTTTCAGGGGCTTGCTGCTGGTGATACTGCTATTGTTAATTTAGAGAGCAACGGTGGTGATTTTTGGAATGAAGTACTTGCGGATAAAGCGGTGCTGACATTTTCTGAAGGTAGTCGTGAAGCCGATTATTTTGCTGAAAATATCGAAATCAACGATCAAGGCGAAGCTTGCTTTGATATGCAAACACCACAAGGTGCTACGGCTGTTGAACTTGGTATTATTGGTCAGCATAACGTGGCGAACGCGTTGGCGGCTGCAGCGTTGAGCATTCAATTTGGCGCAACGCTTGATGAAATAAAAAGTGGTTTAGCGAATCTTATCTCGGTTAAAGGACGAGTTGAGGTTCAACAATTAAGTCAGAATATCAAGCTGATAGATGACAGTTATAACGCCAGTGTACCCGCGATGAAGGCGGCAGCCAAACTGCTGTCGAGCTTCAAAGGTCAACGTTGGTTGATTTTAGGCAATATGGCTGAATTAGGCGACGAAAGTCTTGCACTTCACCGTCAAGTCGGTGAATATGCTGCCCCATTCGCTTTTGAGCATGTACTCACTTACGGTGATGATACCAAGGTGATTAGTGAGGTCTGTAACGGTACCCACTTTGCAACGCATCAAGCGATGATCGCGCACATAGAGCAGCACTTACGCTTGCCAGAAAACGCGTCACATACCTTGTTGGTAAAAGGCGCGAATAGTGCAGGAATGAGTAAAATAGCCGCTGCTTTAAAGGAGAACTTTTCATGATAATTTGGCTTGCAGAGCTACTACAGCCACACCTTTCTTTTTTCCGTTTGTTCGAATACCTATCGTTTCGTGCAATCGCGAGTATTTTGACGGCTTTATGTCTGTCGCTGTGGATGGGACCTCGTTTAATTGAGCGTCTGCAAATGCTACAAATTGGCCAAGTTGTTCGTAATGACGGCCCTGAATCTCACTTTAGCAAACGTGGTACACCAACCATGGGTGGCGTGATGATCCTAGCCGCCATTATTATTACAGTATTAATGTGGGCTGATCTTTCTAACCCTTACGTTTGGGCTGTATTAGTTGTACTTGCTGGTTATGGCGCGGTCGGTTTTGTTGATGACTACCGTAAAGTGGTTCGTAAGAACACCGATGGCTTGATTGCTCGCTGGAAGTACTTCTGGCAATCGGCTATTGCATTGGTTGTGGCATTTGCTCTGTATGCTCACGGGCACGATACTGCAGCAACTCAATTAGTGGTTCCTTTCTTTAAAGATGTGATGCCACAATTAGGTTTATTGTACATCGTACTGACTTATTTTGTTATTGTGGGTACCAGTAACGCGGTGAACCTAACAGACGGCCTAGACGGCTTGGCCATTATGCCAACGGTGATGGTTGCTGCTGGTTTTGCTGTGATTGCTTGGGCAACAGGTAACGTTAACTTTGCAGCATATCTACACATTCCATACATTCCATACACCTCTGAACTGGTTGTGGTATGTACTGCTATCGTCGGTGCCGGACTTGGCTTCCTATGGTTCAACACTTACCCAGCGCAAGTATTCATGGGCGATGTTGGCTCACTAGCGCTTGGTGGTGCACTGGGTGTGATCGCTGTGTTAGTTCGTCAAGAGTTGGTACTGGTTATCATGGGCGGTGTGTTTGTAATGGAGACCTTGTCAGTGATTCTGCAGGTGGGCTCTTACAAATTACGTGGTCAGCGTATTTTCCGCATGGCACCGATTCACCACCACTATGAACTGAAAGGTTGGCCAGAGCCGCGCGTAATCGTGCGCTTTTGGATCATCTCAATGGTATTAGTACTGGTTGGCCTAGCGACACTGAAAGTTCGTTAATCTTATGTGAGCCTCTGATTAGAGGCTCTTTAAAACTATTAAGAGCATCTTGTTTAAATGGAACGTTGGCAAAATATTCAAAATGTAGTGGTTGTGGGGCTCGGTATTACCGGGCTCTCTGTCGTTAAACATCTCGTAAAATATCAGCCTCATACTCATGTGAAGGTGATTGATACTCGAGAGCTACCACCAGGAAAGGAATCTTTACCTGAATCGGTAGAACTGCATTCTGGAAGTTGGAATAGCCAATGGTTAGCGGAAGCTGATTTGGTGATTGCTAACCCAGGTATCGCCTTAGCGACGCCTGAAATACAAGATGTTATTCAAGCGGGAACTCCGGTTGTTGGCGATATTGAACTGTTTGGCTGGGCGGTAGACAAACCTGTTGTGGCTATCACAGGTTCCAATGGCAAGAGCACAGTGACCGATCTAACGGGTGTACTTGCAAAGGCTGCTGGTCTTAACGTTGGTGTTGGTGGCAACATCGGTATTCCTGCCTTAGACCTTCTTGAGCTTGATGCTGATTTATATGTCCTTGAGCTTTCAAGCTTTCAGCTAGAGACAACATCCAGTCTAAACCTTGCAGCGGCGGCCTTTTTGAACTTGTCAGAAGATCATATGGATCGCTATCAAGGCATGGCCGATTACCGTGACGCCAAATTAAGAATTTTTAACAACGCTCAGTACGCGATTGTAAACCGCGAAGACAAAGAGACTTATCCTGACCACAGTATGCCATTAGTGACATTCGGACTCGACGACCAAGAGTTTGGTGTGGCGACGATTGATGGTACTGAATGGCTGGTGGATAACAGCAAGCCAGTACTTCCTACTCAAGATTTAACATTGGTTGGACGTCACAATGTGGCAAATGCGCTAGTCTCGCTAGCACTGCTTAAACAAGTCGGTATTGATTACAGCAAAAGCCTTGAAGCTCTGAAGGCCTACAACGGTTTAACGCATCGTTGCCAAGTGGTGGCTGATAAGCGTTCTATTAAGTGGGTTAACGACTCGAAAGCAACCAACGTAGCCAGTACATTAGCGGCTCTGTCAGGCTTAGAATATCAAGGCACCTTGTATCTTCTGGTGGGTGGTGTAGGTAAGGGCGCTGATTTTAGTGAGCTTGAACCTGTGTTATCACAGCTAGAGCGTGTTCAACTGTGTTGCTTCGGTGAAGATGCCGCGCAATTTATGCCATTGCATCCATCGGCTAAGACGTTTGATACCATGCGTGACATTATCGAGAGTCTCTCGAAGCAGTTAGTTGCCGGTGATATGGTGATGTTGTCTCCAGCGTGTGCGAGCTTCGATCAATTTAATAACTTCATGGCGAGAGGTGATGCGTTCACTGACCTTGCCCATGAGTATGCCTAACGTGTTGAAGGACTAACATTCAGTGCAAAGAGTGAAAGAGATTAATCAATCCATTTGGCAATGGCTAAACCGTGCCACACCAGAGGCGCTCTACGATCGTCAGTTGGTATGGATTGCTCTTGGACTGATGCTGACCGGATTGGTGATGGTAACGTCTGCTTCGTTCCCAATCAGTGCTCGTTTAACCGATCAGCCGTTTCACTTTATGTTCCGTCATGCCATTTTCCTTGTGTTGGCGTTAATCGTATCCAGCGTCATATTGCAAATTCCAATGAAACGTTGGTTTCAATACAGTATGTACCTATTGGGTTTATCCTTCTTTTTGCTGGTCGTGGTATTGGCTGTCGGTAAGTCAGTCAATGGTGCATCGCGCTGGATCCCTCTTGGATTATTTAACTTACAACCCGCTGAAGTCGCTAAGTTATCGCTGTTTATCTTTATGGCGGGTTATTTAGTTCGTAAACAAGACGAAGTGAGAAAAACCTTCTTCGGTGGCTTTGGTAAACCGATCATGGTATTCGGTGCTTTTGCTGTGTTACTACTTGGCCAGCCCGATTTAGGTACAGTAGTTGTAATGCTGGTGACCTTGTTCGGAATGTTATTTATCGCAGGAGCCAAGCTTTCACAGTTTATTGCCTTGATGGTGGCGGGTATTGCTGCGGTCGTTGGCTTGATTGTGATAGAACCTTATCGTGTTCGACGTGTTACCTCATTTTGGGAACCGTGGAATGATCCGTTTGGCAGTGGCTACCAGTTAACTCAATCACTAATGGCATTTGGTCGTGGTGATTGGATGGGGCAAGGCCTTGGAAACTCGGTTCAGAAGTTAGAATATTTACCAGAAGCACATACCGATTTTGTGTTTGCGGTATTGGCTGAAGAGTTGGGTTTTGTTGGCGTGACCTTAGTGCTGGTCCTTATTTTTAGTTTGGTGCTTAAAGCCATTTTAATTGGCAAAAAAGCCTTCGAGAACGACCAGTTATTCAGTGGTTATCTTGCCTTTGGTATTGGTATTTGGTTTGCTTTTCAGACGCTTGTTAACGTAGGTGCTGCATCGGGTATTGTTCCGACCAAAGGTCTAACCCTGCCGCTTATCAGTTACGGTGGTTCAAGCCTTATCGTGATGTCAGTAGCGGTTTCTATGCTGCTGCGTATCGATCACGAATGCCGAATGCAACAAAAAGAACAAGCCGACAATCAAAACGAATTAGTAGAATAAGAATCTAACGTGATGAAACAAAACAAAAAACTTTTAGTGATGGCTGGTGGAACTGGCGGTCACGTTTTCCCAGGGTTAGCGGTGGCGAAAAAGCTTCAGCAACAAGGTTGGGAAATTCGCTGGTTAGGAACCGCAGACAGAATGGAAGCGGATTTAGTGCCAAAGCATGGTATTGAGATCGACTTCATTAAGGTGAAAGGCCTGCGTGGTCAAGGCATTAGCAAACTAATTAAAGCGCCATTCCAGATTATTAATGCCATACTTCAAGCAAGACAGCACATCAAAGCATGGCAACCAGATGTGGTGCTTGGAATGGGTGGTTACGTGAGTGGCCCCGGTGGCATTGCGGCATGGCTATCCGGTATTCCCGTGGTTCTTCATGAACAAAATGCCGTGGCGGGTTTAACCAACCAATGGCTATCTAAAATTGCGAAAAAGGTATTCCAAGCCTTTCCTGGTGCTTTCCCTGCCGCAGAAGTTGTGGGTAACCCAGTACGAGAAGATGTTGTTGCCTTAGCTGAACCCGAGCAACGCATGGCAGAGCGTGACGGCGATATTCGTATCCTAGTTATGGGTGGCAGCCAAGGTGCTAAAATTCTTAACGATACTCTGCCTGTGACTTTGGCTCAGTTAGGCGCTGGTTTTACTGTGATGCACCAAGCCGGTAAAAACAATCAGCAGCAAGTGATTGAACAATACAAATCACATTCTGTAGATAATGTTCAAGTGACTGAATTTATTGATGATGTGGCGCAAGCTTATGAGTGGGCAGATCTATTAGTGTGTCGCTCAGGTGCATTAACCGTATCAGAAGTGTCTGCAGCCGGTGTGGGTTCTATCTTCGTTCCGTTTATGCATAAAGACAGACAACAAGCGTTGAATGCCGATCACCTAGTTGAATGTGGCGCAGCGTTAATGATTGAACAGCCTCAATTGACGGCTGATAAGCTAGCGAACACGATTGCTCAGCTTGATAGAAATGAATTAAAAATGATGGCAACAAAAGCTCGTCAAGCAGCCAAGCTTGATGCTGATGTGACCGTCGCTGAAGCGATTAAAGCTTTAGCAAAATAATGAGATTGAATTGATGACGATTGAACATACCCAAGACTTAGCGCAAATCCGTGCAATGGTGCCAGAGATGCGCCGTGTTAAATCTATCCACTTCATCGGTATTGGTGGCGCAGGAATGAGCGGGATTGCTGAAGTCTTGCTTAATGAAGGCTACCAGATCACGGGTTCTGATATTGCTCAAAACCCAGTGACCGATCGTTTAGTTAGCAAGGGTGCTACCGTTTACATCGGCCACCAAGCAAGTAACGTTGCTGATGCAAGTGTGGTGGTGGTTTCAACCGCTATCAACGAAGAAAACCCAGAGATTATTGCTGCTCGTGAAGCGCGTACACCTATCGTTCGTCGTGCAGAAATGCTGGCTGAGCTGATGCGTTTTCGTCATGGCATTGCTGTGGCAGGTACGCACGGTAAAACCACTACGACCGCGCTAGTGACACAAATATATTCGGAAGCGGGTTTAGATCCAACTTTCGTAAACGGTGGTTTGGTTAAAAGTGTTGGTACCAATGCTCGCCTAGGTTCGAGTCGTATTCTTATCGCTGAAGCCGATGAAAGTGATGCGTCATTCTTACACCTGCAACCAATGGTTAGTATTGTGACTAACATTGAAGCGGATCATATGGATACCTACGGCGGCGATTTTGAAACGCTAAAGCAGACGTTTATTGATTTCTTACACAATCTGCCATTCTATGGTCAAGCTGTGATGTGTGTTGATGATCCAGTAGTACGTGAGCTTATCCCTCAGGTTAGCCGTCAAGTGATTACCTACGGCTTCTCAGAAGACGCTGATATCCGCATTGAAAACTATGTACAACAAGGTCAGCAAGGCAAGTTTACGGTTGTTCGCAAAGGTAAAGCCAATCTCGATATTACGTTGAACATTCCCGGTCGCCATAACGCACTGAACGCATCAGCGGCGATTGCGGTTGCGACGGAAGATGACATCAGCGATGAAGCGATTCTAAAAGCGATGGCTGGAACGGAAGGCACTGGCCGTCGTTTCGATCACCTTGGTGAATATGAAACGGGTAAGGGTGTTGCAATGCTGGTTGATGATTACGGCCATCACCCAACCGAAGTTGATGTCACCATTCAAGCTGCACGAAGTGGTTGGACTGAGAAACGTCTTGTGATGATATTCCAACCGCACCGTTATAGCCGCACTCGCGATCTGTATGATGACTTCGCGAACGTTCTTGAGCAGGTTGATGTGCTTATTCTGTTAGATGTTTATTCTGCAGGTGAGAAACCTATTGCAGGGGCTGACGGACGCTCGTTAAGTCGAACTATTCGTGGACGTGGTAAGATTGATCCCATCTTTGTTGCTGATATCAACACGCTGCCGTCGGTTTTAGCCAACGTTATTCAAGGCGGAGATCTTGTTTTAACACAGGGTGCTGGTGATGTTGGTCGTGTAGCGAAGCAACTTGAATCGCTACAATTAGACATTAATAAGATGCAAAACGCGTAACAGAATACTGTATACAGACTGTGGTTGATCGCTCACTTCTTGCGATTGACCTAAAATTGACCAAAAATCTTATTATCAACGTTTGATAGTTTGATTTTGCTCAGTATAATTCATAGGTTAAAGTAAGTGCTTTTACCTCTATTACGAAGATAGGGAATAGAATTGCGAACCAACGACAGGGAATGCGGGCTTTGGTAGAAAGTACTTTTAGCGAAAACCGCCACCTATTCAGTTTACCATCGCTAAAGAAACACGCTGTAGGCGGGTCTTTTTTTGTCATGGTACTGCTATTCATTGGATTTCTTTTCTATACCACACTGACTTGGATGTGGGACGATCAGCGATTGCCTCTCTCCAAAATAGTACTTCAAGGCGACTTAACTTACGTAACTGCTGGTGATGTTCAACATGCCTTTGGCGAGCTAGAGCATATTGGAACGTTCATGTCGCAAGACATCGGTGTGTTGCAAGACAGTTTAGAAGCGTTACCTTGGGTTTCAGTGGTGTCCATTCGTAAGCAGTGGCCAGACACAATAAAAGTATTTTTGACTGAGTATCATGCAGCAGCAATCTGGAACGGTAACATGCTGTTGAATGATAATGGTCAGGTGTTTAATGGTGATATCGGTCTTTTGAAGGGCGATAGAGTCAAGCTTTACGGCCCAGACGGCACCAGCCAAAAAGTGATAGAAAAGTGGCGACAAATAACTCCTTTGATTAACAATCTAGGGTTAACCGTTACCTCGCTCGTTCTCAATGAGCGTCGCGCTTGGCAAATAATCCTAGATAACGGTATCCGTTTAGAACTAGGTAAAGATTCTTTAGATGAGCGTGTTGAACGCTTCATTTCGCTTTACAACGAACTTGGTAGTAAAGCGAATCAAGTGAGCTACATCGACCTCAGGTATGATACGGGAGCCGCTGTAGGCTGGTTTCCAGAGCAAGAGTTAGAAGAGAGCACAGATGACTAAGACCGCAGATGACAACATAATCGTTGGTCTTGATATAGGCACTGCGACCATATCAGCTCTAGTTGGTGAAATATTGCCTGATGGTCAAATCAATATCATTGGTTCAGGGCAAAGCCCATCCAGAGGTATGGATAAAGGTGGTGTAAACGACCTAGAGTCGGTAGTGAAGTCAGTTCAGCGAGCCATTGATCAAGCAGAGTTGATGGCGGAATGCCAAATCAGCAATGTGTTTATCTCGCTATCGGGCAAACATATCGCAAGCCGAATTGAAAAAGGCATGGGCACTATTTCTGATGAAGAGGTGTCTCAAGACGATATGGATCGAGCGATCCATACCGCGAAATCAATTAAAATAGGTGATGAGCAGAGAATTCTGCACGTGATTCCACAAGAATTTACCATCGATTATCAAGAGGGGATCAAGAATCCACTTGGTTTATCTGGTGTTCGAATGGAAGTCAGTGTTCATCTAATTTCTTGCCACAGCGACATGGCGAGAAACATTATTAAAGCTGTTGAACGATGTGGTCTCACTGTAGAACAAATCGTGTTTTCAGGACTTGCCTCAAGCAATGCGGTAATTACTGACGACGAGAGAGAGCTTGGAGTATGTGTTGTTGATATTGGTGCTGGTACGATGGATATTTCCATTTGGACTGGCGGCGCATTGCGACACACAGAAGTCTTTTCCTACGCAGGAAATGCAGTAACCAGTGATATTGCCTTCGCTTTCGGCACGCCAGTGAGCGATGCTGAAGAGATAAAAGTAAACCACGGTTGCGCTCTGAGTGAACTCGTAAGCAAGGATGATTCTGTTAACGTCCCTAGTGTAGGTGGCCGTCCATCGAGAAGTTTGCAAAGACAAACTTTGTCGGAAGTGATTGAACCACGTTACACTGAACTTATGGGTCTCGTTAACCAAACTATTGATACGGTTCAATTACAGCTACGAGATGAAGGTATTAAACACCACCTTGCAGCTGGCGTCGTTCTCACTGGTGGAGCGGCACAAATTGACGGATTGGTAGAGTGTGCGGAACGTGTTTTCCGCAATCAAGTTCGAGTTGGTAAGCCGTTAGAAGTTAGTGGCTTAACTGACTATGTTAAAGAGCCGTATCATTCTACGGCGGTTGGTTTACTTCATTACGCAAGAGATTGTCAGATAAGTGATGAGGGTGATTACAGCGAACCTAAGCGTTCAGCACCTTCTATGTCAGGCTTGTTTGGTAAATTGCGTAATTGGATACAAAAAGAGTTTTAACCTGAGTTGCAGGAAAAAACGGAGATAACACATGTTTGAACCGATGATGGAAATGTCTGACGATGCAGTAATTAAAGTCGTTGGAGTTGGTGGCGGTGGCGGTAATGCTGTTGAGCACATGGTACGTGAATCGATCGAAGGCGTAGAGTTCATCAGTGTTAATACTGATGCACAAGCCCTTCGTAAAACGAGCGTGAGCAGCGTGATCCAAATTGGTGGTGATATCACTAAAGGTTTGGGCGCTGGTGCAAATCCACAAGTAGGCCGTGATGCAGCTCTCGAAGATCGAGAAAGAATTAAAGAAGTTCTAACTGGCGCCGATATGGTATTTATCGCAGCTGGTATGGGCGGTGGTACAGGTACAGGTGCTGCTCCAGTCATTGCTGAAGTTGCGAAAGAGCTAGGTGTGCTAACGGTTGCTGTTGTAACTAAGCCATTTAGCTTTGAAGGCAAAAAGCGTTTAGCGTTTGCTGAGCAAGGTATCGAAGAGCTTTCTAAACATGTGGATTCCTTAATTACGATTCCAAATGAAAAGCTACTTAAAGTACTTGGCCGTGGCGTAACACTGCTAGAAGCTTTCGCAAGTGCAAATGATGTACTTAAAAACGCTGTACAAGGTATCGCTGAGCTAATTACTCGCCCTGGTATGATTAACGTCGATTTCGCGGATGTTCGCACTGTGATGTCGGAAATGGGTCATGCAATGATGGGTAGTGGTATCGCAAAAGGTGAAGACCGTGCTGAAGAAGCTGCTGAAACGGCAATTTCTAGCCCATTACTAGAAGACATCGACCTAGCTGGCGCGCGTGGCGTTCTTGTGAACATCACTGCAGGCCTAGATATGCGTTTAGATGAATTCGAAACTGTGGGTAATACAGTTAAGGCATTTGCTTCTGATAACGCAACGGTTGTTATTGGTACCTCTCTAGACCCTGATATGACGGATGAAATCCGTGTAACTGTTGTTGCAACAGGTATCGGCACAGAGAAAAAACCAGACATTACTCTAGTTGCTGGTGGTAAAGCAAAAGTAGCGCCAACGCCTCAACCTCAAGTTGCTGTTCAAACAGCAGCAAAAGTGGAAGAGAAAGTGGCACAACCATTGCAGGAAAAAACTGAGGTAAAACCTCAAGTTAAACCACAGCCAACAACGTCACCTGTTTCTTCGGGTACAGGCGCTAGCCAGAGTGCAGCACCTAAAGCTGAGAAAGAGAGCGGATATTTAGATATTCCAGCATTTTTACGACGTCAGGCTGATTAACAAATACCCAAAATTTGACTATCGTCGAATTAATGGTAAAATTCGCGGTTGGTAAATACTGACCGTGATTTGTAGCACTGATAACGAGGCAAGCAGATGATCAGACAACGTACTCTGAAAGAAATTGTGAAAACAACTGGTGTGGGTCTCCACTCTGGTCGTAAAGTCACACTTACTCTTCGCCCGGCAGCTGCAAATACAGGTATTGTTTATCGTCGTACAGATGTCAATCCACCTGTAGATTTCCCAGCTGATCCAGCATCAGTTCGTGACACTATGTTATGTACTGCTCTTGTTAATGACGAAGGCATACGTATCTCTACAGTGGAACACCTTAACGCAGCTCTAGCTGGAATGGGTATCGACAACATTATTGTTGAAGTCGATGCTCCAGAAATTCCAATTATGGATGGTAGCGCAAGCCCATTCGTATACTTGCTACAGCAAGCGGGTGTAGAAACACTGAATGCAGCGAAACGTTTTATTCGAATCAAAAAGCCTATCCGTTTTGAAGATGGCGATAAGTGGGCAGAGTTTGTTCCATTTAACGGCTTCCGTATGGACTTTGAGATCGACTTTAACCACCCTGCAATTGAATCCGATGAGCAACGTTTGTTGTTTGATTTCTCATCACAAGGTTTTGTGAAGCAGATTTCTCGCGCTCGTACTTTCGGTTTCATGCGCGATATTGAGTACCTTCAGTCTCAAAACCTAGTACTTGGCGGTAGCTTTGATAATGCTATCGTACTAGACGAATACCGAATTCTTAATGAAGAAGGCCTTCGTTTCGACAATGAGTTTGTAACTCATAAAGTATTGGATGCGATTGGTGACCTTTACATGTGTGGACACGCTATTATTGGTGAGTTCCGTGCATACAAATCAGGTCACGGCCTAAATAACCAACTTTTACGTGCAGTTCTTGCTGACGCAGAAGCTTGGGAGTGGGCAACATTCGAAGAAGAAGCTGGCTCTCCAGTTGCTTTCGCAGAACCGGGTATGGTTCTAGCGTAATTGTTGTTTACAACAATATAAGATTTCAAAAACCAGGCCATTGGCCTGGTTTTTTTGTATCTATTTTCCAGATACAGTGTCGTTAACCTCCGGAAATTGCTGGCTAATGGGCTGCTGTCTGCTTAATCCATCAGCAATTAGAAAGAAAAGTTCCAAGCACATCAAACAAATGGTGTTCTAAATGGTCGTTAGTGTGAAAATTACTTACACTAAAGGGCATTAATTTTAACTCAAGCCTTGAAAACTCTACTCTCAAGTACAATATCAAAGATACTAGATTTATCTCAGTATCCTTGGTTAGTAACTGAAGACTAGTTCATAGCTAGTAGAGACTGACGGCATTTAAAATAGATCGCGGACGATCTGAGAACGAAGAGATTCCAAGCACATGATTACTAAGCTGCTGACAAAGGTAATTGGCAGTCGCAATGACAGAACACTGCGCCGCCTTAGAAAAATTGTAAAAGAAATTAATAACTACGAACCAACGTTTGAAGCACTTTCTGATGAAGAGCTAAAAGCAAAAACGGTTGAGTTTCGTGAGCGCTTAGATAAAGGTGAATCGTTAGATCAACTTCTACCTGAAGCTTTCGCTACGGTACGTGAAGCGTCTAAGCGTGTTTACGGCATGCGTCACTTTGACGTGCAAATGATTGGTGGCATGGTTCTAAATGCTGGCCAAATTGCAGAGATGCGTACTGGTGAAGGTAAGACACTTACCGCAACCCTACCAGCTTATCTAAACGCGCTACCAAGCAAAGGTGTTCACGTAATAACGGTGAACGATTACCTAGCGAAGCGTGATGCGGAAACAAACCGTCCATTATTTGAATTCCTTGGCATGACTGTTGGCGTGAATGTGGCAAACATGGCTCCGCCAGAGAAAAAAGAAGCGTACCAAGCTGACATCCTATACGGAACAAACAACGAGTTTGGTTTTGATTACCTTCGTGACAACATGGCTTTCCGTGCTGAAGACCGAGTTCAACGTGAGCGCTTCTTCGCTGTAGTCGATGAGGTTGACTCAATCTTAATTGATGAAGCTCGTACTCCGTTAATTATCTCTGGCCCAGCTGAAGATAGTTCTGACCTTTATACGCGCATTAACACTCTAATTCCTTCTCTAGAGCGTCAAGATAAAGAAGATTCAGAAGAGTACCGTGGTGAAGGTCACTACACCATGGACGAAAAATCAAAACAGGTTCACCTGACTGAAAACGGTCAAGAATTTGTAGAAGAACTAATGGTCAAAAACGGCTTGATGGAAGAGGGTGACACACTTTACTCTCCAACCAATATCAGCCTATTGCACCATGTGAATGCTGCGCTTCGTGCACACGTATTGTTTGAGAAAAACGTCGACTACATCGTTACTGAAGAAGGCGAAGTGGTTATCGTTGATGAACATACTGGTCGTACTATGCCAGGTCGTCGTTGGTCTGAAGGTTTACACCAAGCTGTTGAAGCTAAAGAAGGTGTGAAGATTCAAAATGAAAACCAAACGCTAGCATCGATTACATTCCAGAACTTCTTCCGATTGTACGAAAAACTGTCAGGCATGACAGGTACTGCTGATACTGAAGCTTTCGAATTCCAGTCTATCTACGGCCTAGAAACGGTGGTTATCCCAACCAACAAGCCTATGGTTCGTAACGATATGCCAGATGTGGTTTATCGTACTGAAGAAGACAAGTTCAATGCGATCATTGAAGACATCAAAGACCGTGTTGCGGCTGGTCAGCCATCACTGGTTGGTACGGTTTCTATCGAGAAATCTGAACTGCTGTCTAACGCACTGAAAAAAGCAAAAATTAAGCACAACGTACTAAATGCTAAGTTCCATGAGATGGAAGCTGAGATCGTTGCGCAAGCTGGTATGCCGAGTGCGGTAACTATCGCAACTAACATGGCAGGTCGTGGTACCGATATCGTGTTAGGTGGTAGCTGGCAGGCACAAATTGAGAAGCTAGATAATCCAACGAAAGAGCAGATCGACAAGATCAAAGCTGACTGGAGAGTTGTCCACGATACAGTTCTTGAGTCAGGTGGTCTGCACATCATTGGTACTGAGCGTCATGAATCTCGCCGTATCGATAACCAGCTACGTGGTCGTTCTGGTCGTCAAGGTGATGCGGGTTCTTCTCGTTTCTACCTATCAATGGAAGATTCTCTACTACGTATCTTTACGTCTGATCGTATGGCTGGTCTTATCCAAAGTGGTATGGACGAAGGCGAAGCGATTGAATCTAAGATGCTGTCTCGCTCAATTGAAAAAGCTCAACGTAAAGTGGAAGGTCGTAACTTCGACATCCGTAAGCAGCTTCTTGAGTACGATGATGTAGCCAATGACCAACGTAAGGTTGTTTATGAGCTACGTGATGAACTGATGAGTTCTGATGACATCAGCGAGATGATCGAACACAACCGTGAAGATGTACTGGCGTCAGTCATTGATGAATACATCGCTCCTCAATCTCTTGAAGACATGTGGGATATCGCGGGTCTGCAAGATCGTCTGAAGAATGACTTCGACCTAGACTTTGATATTCAAGGTTGGTTAGACGAAGACGACAAGCTTTATGAAGAAGCATTGCGTGAGCGTATTCTTGGTATGGCGGTAGATTCGTACAAACAGAAAGAAGAAGTAGTTGGTGCTCAAGTGCTGCGTAACTTCGAGAAGTCTGTGATGCTACAAACGCTAGACGGTCTTTGGAAAGAGCACTTGGCTGCGATGGATCACCTTCGTCAAGGTATCCACTTACGTGGTTATGCTCAGAAGAACCCGAAACAAGAGTACAAGCGTGAATCGTTTGAACTGTTTGAAGGCCTACTAGATGTACTGAAAACAGACGTTGTGACCATCCTTTCTAAAGTTCGCGTTCAGCAACAAGAAGAAGTTGAAAAGATGGAAGCTCAACGTCAAGCTCAAGCTGAACAAGCGGCGCGTCGTGCACAAGCACAACATGCAACGGCTGAAAACCAGCTAGCTGACGATGAAGCGGATGCGGTATCTCCACAAACGGTAGTACGCGATGAGCGTAAAGTGGGTCGTAACGAACCATGCCCATGTGGAAGTGGTAAAAAATACAAACAGTGTCACGGTAAAATTGACTAAGTTTGGTGGATCTTCGCTGTAACGGATAATTGCAGTGTCGGAGGTACTCACTTACTAACGTAAGCTCCGTGTCTCCTCCTTGCACTTAACACGTTACAACTTAGCTTCATAAAAACTTACTGCTATTAAAAAGAGTCGCTTAGGCGGCTCTTTTTGTATGTAAATTTCATGACTTATCTTTTTGTCGAAAGGAAAGTCGTCATTCCCTATAGCGAGGAACGAGCGCAGTAGGCAATCTTGTTTGATAGTTTGGCTTAAGGTTGTTGTATTTTCTCCCCAACTCAGTCGTTGCTCCTTCTTGAGGATGACGTATTCAGGGGCTGCTTGAGCGAAGCGTTTTATTAAGGAACATCATCATATGAAAAGAATCCATATTGTCGCGGGTATTATCTTCAACCAAGATAAGTCACAGGTTTTTATCACTAAACGTCCAGACGACAAGCACAAAGGCGGTTTCTGGGAATTCCCTGGTGGTAAAGTAGAAGCGGGCGAAACCATTGAGCAGGCGATGGCTCGTGAACTTGATGAAGAGATTGGCATTAAAGTGACAGATCAGTCTCTGTTTGAGCACCTTGAATTTGATTACAGTGACAAGTCGCTTAAGTTTGATTTCATTCTTGTGACTGATTTCGAGCAACAGCCTTATGGTAAAGAAGGGCAACAAGGTGAATGGGTCGATCTCGAATCATTGAGCCAATACGCATTCCCTGAAGCGAATGTGCCAATTTTAGAGCGAGTAATAAAAGAGTTTTCGTAATTGCTAGCCTGAGTTTGAGATTGTTGTTAGTTTAAATAGATTAATCGAATGAACGTTGCTGCGACAGATGAGCAGTGACGGTAACCAAAACAATGGAGATATTCGCAGTGGTAAGAATTGCAATTGCAGGAGCAGCTGGCCGTATGGGTCGTAACTTGGTGAAAGCCGCTCACCAAAATTCAGAAGCAAGTGTTGGAGCTGGTTCAGAGCGTCCAGAGTCATCTTTGGTCGGTGTCGATGTCGGCGAGTTATGCGGTGAAGGTCGTTTTGATGTTGCTTTAGTCGATGATTTGTCTAAAGCTATCGAAGAGTTTGACGTGATCGTCGACTTTACTGCCCCTGTGAGCACATTAGCGAATATTGAACTTTGTAAACGTCACGGAAAGAAGCTAATTATCGGTACGACAGGTTTCTCTGAAGAAGAGAAACAGGTGATTGATGCAGCGTCAAAAGAGATGCCTATCGTAATGGCTCCTAACTACAGCGTTGGTGTAAACCTAGTATTTAAGCTGCTAGAAAAGGCCGCTAAAGTGATGGGCGATTATTGTGATGTTGAGATCGTTGAGGCTCACCATCGCCATAAAGTCGATGCGCCGTCAGGCACTGCGATTGGTATGGGCGAAGCGATTGCTGGTGCGATGGGCAATGATCTAAACGATGTCGCTGTATGGTCACGTGAAGGTATTACTGGCGAGCGTACCAAAGATGAGATCGGCTTTGCGACGATTCGTGCCGGTGACATCATTGGCGAGCATACCGCAATGTTTGCTGATATTGGTGAGCGCGTTGAAATTACCCATAAAGCAACGGATAGAATGACCTTTGCTAATGGAGCGATAAAGGCAGCTGTTTGGCTAAATGACAAGCCAGCAGGCTTTTATACCATGACGGATGTCCTTGGTTTGAATGACCTGTAAATAGATATTTATGCGCTGGCAATTGCCGGCGCTTTCTTTATTTGGTGGCTTTTCCTTAATAATCCCTCTTCTACGATCTTCCTTCTACTTTCTTCTTATCGCCATTTTCCCTCTATTTTTATGCTATTTATGCAGGCTTTAGTGTGTTTTTTGTTTTAGATCTTTAAATTATCATGTTTTCTCTTGGTATTTATCGATTGCGTTTTGTCGCTGATATTTTTGGCACTCTATGGTTAGCTAAAATGACGGGTGAAAATTAGAAAATCGTAATATTCCTATTAATTGAGTATGAAAGTTGAACTTTTGAAGCTTTGGTAAAGGAAATTGAATTAGTTCTTACAAATGTTTAATTTCTTTTGCGTTAAATGTTGACACGTATCACGCAGATCACTAAAATACCGCCAATTTGTCTAATTTCCATAAACACGCAGTTTTTGGTGTTGCAGGAAGGTAGATTTGCAAATTAAATCAATTTTAATGCATTTTTATTTCTGGAGGTTGTCTTGAAGAAGTCAGCACTACTCGTCCTAGAAGATGGGACAGTATTTCACGGTGAAGCCATTGGCGCTGTAGGTTCTGCAGTTGGTGAAGTCGTTTTTAATACCTCGATGACGGGGTACCAAGAAATCCTCACTGATCCTTCCTATTCTCAGCAAATCGTTACCCTTACTTACCCTCACATTGGCAATACCGGAACCAATTCCGAAGATGAAGAATCTTCTTCAATCCACGCTCAAGGCCTTGTGATTCGCGATCTCCCTCTAATCGCTTCTAACTTCCGTAATGAACAATCCCTTTCTGATTACCTTAAGTCGCAAAACGTTATTGGTATCGCTGATATCGATACTCGTAAGCTGACACGTATTCTTCGTGAAAAAGGTGCTCAAAATGGTTGTATCGTAGCGGGTAACAATTTAGATGAAGCTTTGGCTCTAGCTAAAGCAAAAGAATTCCCTGGCCTGAAAGGTATGGACCTTGCGAAAGAAGTTACAACAAAAGAAGCGTATCAATGGAAGCAAGGTTCGTGGACGCTTACGGGTGGACTTCCTGAAGCGAAAGCAGACTCTGAATTGCCATACCACGTTGTTGCTTATGACTTCGGCGCAAAACGAAACATCTTACGAATGCTTGTTGACCGCGGCTGCCGCCTAACGGTTGTTCCTGCTGAAACTTCAGCAGAAGAAGTACTCGCTCTGAACCCTGATGGTGTTTTCCTTTCAAATGGCCCTGGTGACCCAGAACCATGTACTTACGCAATTGAAGCAACAAAAGTGTTCCTAGAAAAAGGTTTACCAATCTTTGGTATCTGTCTAGGTCACCAGATTCTTGCTCTTGCGTCAGGCGCTAAGACAGTGAAGATGAAGTTTGGTCACCACGGTGCAAACCACCCGGTTAAAGATTTAGATCGTGATGTTGTGATGATTACTTCACAAAACCACGGCTTTGCTGCTGACGAAGATACGCTTCCAGAGACATTACGAGCGACTCATAAGTCTCTATTTGATGGTTCTCTACAAGGTATCCACCGTACAGATAAGCCAGCATTTAGCTTCCAAGGTCACCCAGAAGCAAGCCCAGGTCCAGAAGATGCGGCACCGCTATTCGACCACTTCATTGAATTAATTAACCAGTCTGTTGCAAACAAACAAGACAAAGCGTAATCCGGAGTAGTAGATAATGCCAAAACGTACTGACATTAAAAGTGTTCTAATTCTAGGTGCTGGTCCGATTGTTATCGGTCAAGCATGTGAGTTTGATTACTCTGGTGCTCAAGCTTGTAAAGCACTTCGCGAAGAAGGTTACCGAGTTATTCTTGTAAACTCGAACCCAGCGACAATCATGACTGACCCAGACATGGCTGATGCGACTTACATCGAACCTATCCAATGGGAAGTGGTTCGTAACATCATCGCTAAAGAGAAGCCAGATGCAGTTCTACCGACAATGGGCGGCCAAACTGCACTTAACTGTGCGTTAGATTTAGAAAAATACGGCGTACTTGAAGAGTTCGGCGTAGAGATGATTGGCGCAACTGCTGACGCTATCGATAAAGCTGAAGACCGTTCTCGTTTTGATAAAGCAATGAAATCGATTGGTCTTGAGTGTCCAACGGCTGATACAGCGAAAACGATGGAAGAAGCTTACAAAGTTCAAGAAATGGTTGGTTTCCCTTGTATCATTCGTCCATCGTTTACGATGGGTGGTACAGGCGGTGGTATCGCTTATAACAAAGAAGAATTTGAAGAAATCTGTCGTCGTGGTTTGGACCTATCTCCAACTAACGAACTTCTTATCGATGAATCACTTATCGGTTGGAAAGAGTACGAGATGGAAGTGGTTCGCGACAAGAACGACAACTGCATCATCGTATGTGCGATTGAAAACTTTGACCCAATGGGTATTCACACTGGTGACTCGATCACAGTGGCTCCGGCTCAAACGCTGACAGACAAAGAATACCAACTAATGCGTAACGCTTCTCTAGCGGTACTGCGTGAGATTGGTGTTGAAACAGGTGGTTCAAACGTACAGTTTGGTATCAACCCGAAAGATGGCCGTATGGTTATCATCGAGATGAACCCACGTGTATCTCGTTCTTCTGCACTTGCTTCTAAAGCAACAGGTTTCCCTATCGCTAAGATTGCAGCGAAACTGGCTGTTGGCTTTACGCTAGACGAGCTAATGAATGACATCACTGGCGGCGCAACACCAGCATCATTCGAACCAACAATCGACTACGTAGTAACTAAGATTCCTCGTTTTAACTTCGAGAAATTTGCAGGTGCTAACGACCGTCTAACGACGCAAATGAAGTCGGTTGGTGAAGTTATGGCTATCGGCCGTAACCAACAAGAATCTCTACAGAAAGCACTTCGCGGTCTAGAAGTAGGCGCAACTGGTTTTGACGAAATGGTTGACCTAGATGCACCTGACGCTCTAACGACGATTCGCCATGAGCTTAAAGAAGCTGGTTCTGACCGTATTTGGTACATCGCAGACGCTTTCCGTGCTGGTATGTCAGTTGATGGTGTATTCAACCTAACGCAAATTGACCGCTGGTTCCTAGTTCAAATCGAAGACATCGTAAAACTAGAGCAAGAACTTAAAGCGAAAGGCTTTGCTGGTCTGAATAAAGACGAGCTAATGAAGCTTAAGCGTAAAGGTTTTGCTGATGCTCGCCTGTCTAAGATTCTAGGTGTGGCTGAAAGTGAAATTCGTCGTCTACGTGACCAATACGATATTCACCCAGTCTACAAGCGCGTAGATACGTGTGCGGCTGAGTTCTCTTCTGATACGGCTTACATGTACTCATCTTACGATGACGAATGTGAATCGAACCCAACAGACAAAGAGAAAATCATGATCTTAGGCGGCGGTCCAAACCGTATCGGCCAAGGTATTGAATTCGATTACTGTTGTGTACACGCATCTTTAGCACTACGTGAAGATGGCTACGAAACAATCATGGTTAACTGTAACCCTGAGACAGTTTCGACAGACTACGATACATCTGACCGTCTGTACTTTGAACCAGTAACTCTGGAAGACGTACTCGCAATCGTTCGTGTTGAGAAGCCAAAAGGCGTTATCGTTCAGTACGGTGGTCAAACACCACTAAAACTGGCTCGTGAGCTTGAAGCTGCTGGCGTACCAATCATTGGTACTAGCCCAGACGCAATCGACCGTGCAGAAGACCGTGAGCGTTTCCAAGTTGCTGTTGACCGTCTTGGTCTTCTACAACCAGAAAACGCGACAGTAACAACAATGGAGCAAGCGGTAGAGAAATCTCGCGAAATCGGCTTCCCATTAGTTGTTCGTCCTTCTTATGTTCTTGGTGGTCGTGCGATGGAAATCGTATACGACGAGCAAGACTTACGTCGCTACTTCAACGAAGCTGTAAGTGTTTCAAACGAATCTCCAGTACTACTTGATAGCTTCCTAGATGATGCAATTGAAGTCGACGTTGATGCGATTTGTGACGGTGAGCGCGTTGTTATTGCGGGTATCATGGAGCATATCGAACAAGCGGGTGTTCACTCTGGTGACTCAGCATGTTCTCTTCCTGCTTACACGCTAAGCCAAGAAATCCAAGACGTAATGCGTGAGCAAGTTGAAAAGCTAGCGTTCGAGTTGGGTGTTCGTGGTCTAATGAATACGCAGTTTGCTGTTAAGAACAACGAAGTGTACCTAATCGAAGTTAACCCTCGTGCAGCACGTACAGTACCGTTCGTATCGAAGGCAACAGGCGCAGCAGTCGCTAAGATTGCAGCTCGTGTTATGGCGGGTCAATCGCTAGAGTCTCAAGGCTTTACGAAAGAAATCATCCCACCATACTACTCAGTGAAAGAAGTTGTTCTTCCGTTCAACAAATTCCCTGGTGTTGACCCACTATTAGGCCCTGAAATGCGCTCTACTGGTGAAGTTATGGGTGTTGGTGCAACGTTTGCTGAAGCATACTCTAAAGCTGAATTGGGTTGTGGCAACATCTACCCAGAAGGCGGCCGTGCACTTCTTTCTGTTCGCGAAGGCGACAAAGAGCGCGTTGTTGACCTAGCATCTAAGCTATCTAAGCTTGGTTACCAGCTAGACGCAACACACGGTACTGCAGTTATCCTTGGCGAAGCGGGTATCAACCCACGTCTAGTAAACAAGGTACACGAAGGTCGTCCTCACATTCTTGACCGTATCAAGAACAACGAGTACACGTACATCGTGAACACTGCAGCTGGCCGTCAAGCGATTGAAGATTCTAAAGTTCTTCGTCGTGGTGCACTGGCTGAGAAAGTGAACTACACGACGACGCTAAACGCTGCATTTGCGACTTGCATGGCGCACACTGCAGACGCGAAAACGTCAGTAACTTCAGTTCAAGAACTGCACGCACAGGTTAAAGCTTCTCTAGCTTAATTGACTAACGTGTATCGCTGTTAAGCGGATATAAATGCTCAAAGCCCACTCTTCGGAGTGGGCTTTTTTATGTCTGTCATCTGGTGTCGGTTAAATAGTGAAAATCTGGTGATGGCTAAATGATGAAAAATTGGAATAGGTTACAATCTTGTGTTTCGTTGTTGATTGTTTGCTCACGGTGGTAAGTTGTCGCTTCACGAGAATTTAAGGCGTTGGGTATATGGAAATCACTCTAGAAATATTGGCTATCTTGTTTGTAGTTGCAACGGCGGCAGGCTTTATTGATGCAATGGCTGGCGGCGGTGGATTATTGACTCTACCAGCATTGCTAGCGGCAGGAGTACCACCAACGCAGGCACTGGCCACCAACAAACTTCAAAGTTCTTTTGGTAGCTTCTCCGCCAGTTGGTATTTCGTACGCAACGGTATCGTGAACATAAAAGAGATGCGTCTTGCCATTCTCTGTACCTTTATTGGTTCTGCGATTGGCGCTGAGTTAGTGCAGCATATCGACGCAAGTTTGCTGACCAGCATGATCCCCTTACTGCTTATCGCCATCTCTCTCTATTTCCTATTAGCACCCCAAACTAGAGCGTCTGAAGGTAAGCAAAAGATGTCTGAAGCCGTGTTTGCTTTGTGCATTGGTGGCGGTGTTGGTTTCTACGATGGCTTCTTTGGCCCAGGAACGGGTTCTATTTTCACGGTCTGTTTTGTCGCTATCGGCCATTTCTCTTTAGTGGATGCAACGGCACGTACTAAGGTTCTTAACTTCACTTCGAATATCGCAGCTTTAATCTTCTTTATTTTGGCTGGTTTGCCCATTTGGGAATTAGGGTTAGTGATGGCGGTTGGTGGCTTTATGGGCGCTCAGCTTGGCGCTAAAGTCGTGGTGACAAAAGGGCAGAAATGGATTCGCCCCCTTGTGATCGTGATGTCGATGTTAATGGCGTCTAAACTGCTTTGGGAACAGCATCAACAATGGATTCTATCAGTATTTTAACTCGTGGTGATTGATAGCTGTTCGGCCTTACACAGATATGAATCGGTCGAATCAATCCCTTCAATTCGGCAAAACTAAACAGGTACTGAGGCTCAATATTGAGTGTTTTTACGATAGATAGCGGGATCAACGCTGGCCCTGTCCCACCCAGCGCTAACTGGGCTGCTGCGGTGTAAGCATCCATCTCCATCAAGGGTTTGATGCCGAATTTTTCAAGCACAGATAACTGATACGAGTTTGCTGGATTGGTCATATCGTTAGTGATGACCATTGGAGGAAGCTCCGTTAACGGCGACTTACTTACTATGTAAAACGGCTCATCAAACAGGTGGAATGTCATTAACCCATGATGCGGTGGCAGTAAACCAGCACACAACCCCAAGGTCGCCTTGCCAGATTGCACTCGCTCTATGATTCTTGGGGTATGGTTAGTGGTAATGGTGATGTATTTATCTTGCTGGATAAATTGGCCCATCATCTCACCTAGATAACCCGCGATCAGCGACTTAGAGCTATCTAAGGTGATGAGAGTGGTATCTTCCAACTCTTGCTGCTCATAAATAAGACCACGAAGCTCATTGAATGCAGGGCCGATACTCTCGATTAATGCAATCGCATCTGGCGTCAGTTTGATCTGTCGACCACTCGGTTCTATGAGTTTCTTGCCTAACTTCTTCTCTAAATTAGCAATCCGTTTGCTGACCGCTGATTGGCTGATATAAAGCAAACTGCCGGTGCGGCTCATGGTTTTTGCTTTACTTAAAACCAATAGAGTTTCGATTCCTTCGAGTAGCATTGGGTTATATTCATGAAAGTTGGGAATGATTAAACCAAGTTACCTCAAACGCCATTCATTCTCTAGTCTGAGCACATAGATATCAGACAAGCTAGGGGTTTTGACGTTAGCTCGTTAATTAGGAAATTAGCTCGTTAGGTTTTCTTAACTAGACTCGCGATGCGTTGGCCAAAATAGAAAGCGGTTTTAAGATCATTACTATTGATGTGATTATCGTTGCTCTCAGCCGTCTGATCATCACTGGCGACCAAACCTATACTTGAACCTGTGCGATTCAAACCTAAATCATCAATATGCTTTGAGATATCAAGGCCTGCCCAAATCATGCCATGCTGACAAGCCAGAGTGAAAAAGCTCAGTAGGGTTTGCTGTTGTTCACCGTTAAGGCTACCACCAGTGGTGAAACCTGCAGCGAGCTTATTTCGCCATGCTTTCTTACAGTAGGTATCACTGCTCGCATCCATAAAGCTCTTAAACTGAGCCGCTGGTGAACCCATATAAGTCGGGGAGCCAAAGATAATGGCGTCACAGCTGTCTAATGCGCTGAGCTTATCGTCATTGTCATATCTTCCTTCGATTATTTCAGAAGAGAGCACCTCGATGAGCTGTGCTGAGTTAGATTGTTGAGTGTTAATGCCTTCAGCGATTGTCTCTGCGACTTGCTTAGTCGCTCCATTCTTAGAGAAGAAAACAATGCCCACTTTATTGATACTCATCTTGAACTCCCTTTTGCCAATGTTAGTAAATTAATTAATTTATAAAGTTATTTGTTTATTAATATAACCTGTGAATTTGATAAGTAAACAAAAAACATTACTAACTAACAAGCTAAGAGCTAAGAGCTAAGAGCTAAGAGCTATGAACTAACAAGCTAACTAAATTGAGTGTCAGGAAAGAAGGGGATCTTTGAAGGAGGAAATAGAGGGTATAAGTACTTTGAAAGCGAATTAAAAAAGGCTCCTTTGCGGAGCCTCTTAGTCATCGTTCTATCTATTTGATAGCGAAGGTTGGCAATGACAAGTGCCAGCGAATAGCGCCAAGCCTAATCAATAGTGTTGTGAACACACCGGCTAAAAATGCGGTTTCTGAATCGTGCCCCATGAGAATCGCCATGGTATGGAAAGCACCACCAATGATACAAGCCGTGGCGTAGACTTCACTTCTTAAGATCATCGGTACTTCACGGGCAAGCACGTCACGGATAATACCGCCACCACAGCCTGTGATAACACCCATGATAATAGCCACTAATGCCGAGTCTTGATAATTCAGCGCTTTCTCAACACCAATGCCAACAAATACGGCTAAGCCTATCGCATCACATACCGGCAATATCCACCAAGCCAGACGTTTAGGACGTCTTACAATAATCATGGTCAGCAAACAGGTAGTGATAATGACCCAAAGGTAGGTGGTATCGGTGATCCAAAACACGGGAGTCGCACCCAATGCCATGTCACGGATAGTGCCGCCGCCAATCGCAGTCACGCTGCCTAGAACGGCTACGCCAAAGGGGTCCATCTTAAGACGGCCAGCGACAAATACGCCTGAGACAGCAAAAATGGCAGTGCCAAATAAATCGATAATATAAAGCAGCATGGAGTCCATGATACTGGTGCTCTTATAGTTAAAATTGTAGGGACAGGTCGGTGGCGAATTGTACGAAAAAACGCAGCAAATAGTTAGTGATTTTGCCTAGCTCTATCGAAGAAATCGCATACTTGTTGGATCGCTTTCAAAGTTCTCGTCGTCGGACGATTAATCCAATCAGAGTTGAGTGACCAAATCTGATTTTGAGCGACTGCCGGGATCTCATCTTCCCAAGTTTGCCACATGGTTCCATTCTCAATCGCGTGCTGAGAAGTGAAGATCACTTGTGGCTTCCTTAACACAACTTGCTCAATGCCAACTTGCGGGTAAGGGGAGGCGCTGTCTTCAAAAATATTCTGGCCGCCACAAAACTCAAACACCTCACTTGGCCAGTGCCCTTGAGCGACGGTGATGATCGGCTTTTCACTTAGCTGATAAAAGTAGTTTACGGGTTCGGCATCTCTATATTTTAGTCTCAATGCGTTGAGTTTTTCTTTGTACTGCTTGGCATTGTTTTTCCCAATACTCGGATCACTGGAGTATTGGCTGAGTTGTTCAATATTGGTCGCAATGCTGTCTAGGCTTTTGGTTTTCGAGTAGTAAATATTAAACCCAAATTGCTCTAGTTTCGCGAGTTCTCTGGGCGGGTTTCCCGCTGGCCACGCAAGAATCAAATCAGGTTGCAGTGCGATGATCTTCTCAACCTTGATGCCTTGATAGTTTGCCACTTTTTCAAGCTGGTCTGCTTGTGGTGGGTAATCACTCCGCTCACTTACCGCAACAAGGTTATCACCTAAGCCAGCACTGTACGCGAGTTCAGTGGCGTGAGGAGCAAGGCTTACTACGCGTTGAGCTGGCTGTACTTTTTCTGGAGTCAGCGATGTTTCTTGTGCAAATGATAAAGGCAGCCATAAGCTGGAAGACAAAAGAGTAAGGCTTGTAACAAGTGCTGAAGGTTTCACTCTAAATCCCTTGGTGAACAAATAGTAAGATTAGGCTTTGTAAAAATATCCAGATAGCAATACGACCAAACAGCAGCTTCTGAACCTGAGATAGATGCAGAGCTGATGGGGCGATTCTTCCACCCAATTTTGCGCGAATGGCTTTGGTGTTGTTGTAAATAGCAGGGCCACCCAATGATAATTCCAGCTTGTTGCCAACGGCCGTGATCAACCAAGCAGGCCCAGGCAGTGGCCAAGAACGGCTTTGGGCAAGCATCATCTTGAATGTGTGCATTGCTTTATCACCACATACGATCATCAAAGCAAACAAACGCATCGGTATGAATTCTAGGATAGCGACTATCTTGATAGCCGTTGAGCCGAACGGAGAAAATTGCTTGCGACTTGGCGACCAAGCTCGAGCTAACTCGACTACAAGGCGATACATTAAAGCCGCAATTCCACCACCAATGGCGTACCAGAATAAAACACATACCACATTGCGAGCATAACCCATGATGATGGTTTCAGCAGCGGCTTTGCCAAGCCCAAGTGATGAAAGTGATTCAGTTTGACGATTGACAACCGGAGCCAGTAACTGACGAGCGGCAGCTTTATCTTTTTGACCAAGCGCTTTGATCAGCTGATTTGCTAGCTTTTCATTATTGCGCCAATCAATCGCCAGTAATAACAGTGCTAATTCAAACAGTTGAGATTGCCAAACCAATGGTTGCAGTGCCAATAGAATTACCAGAGTCGGCAGTACCATTACGCCCCAGGCTAATGTGCCCGAGATTAAGCTTTGGGAATAGTTTTGGTTGTTATTAACCTTGCTTGCTAAAAGCTCAGCAAACTTATGCCATAAGGTCGTAGGGTGTGCGGCATGGGGGATAGGTAAAATCAAATGAAAAAGCAGTGCTCCCCACATTACAAGGAGCACGCCATTTGCAAATACCTGATCAAACAGTGTTTGCATGTCTAGTCGCTTACTTTAGTAGGGCAACCATCTTGATAACCATTTCTGAAGAGCTTTGTGCTGCTAGTGGCAGGAACTCTTCGAAGCTCATTGGTGATTCTTTGTCTGCAACGTCAGAGATTGCACGAACAACCACGAATGGTACTTGGAATTGGTGACAAGCTTGAGCGATAGCAGATGCTTCCATCTCTACAGCAACGACAGACGGGAAGTGCTTGCGGATGAACGCTTGGCGTTCTGCTGTGCAAACAAATGCGTCGCCAGTACAGATAAGACCGCGAACGGCGTGCTTATCTTCCATTTGTGCTAGTGCTTGTTCAGCAACAGCCATCAGTTTGTCGTCCGCTTTGAACGCTGCAGGTTGACCTGCCATTTGGCCGATTTCGTAACCGAAAGCTGTAACATCGGCATCGTGGTGACGAACTTCAGTTGAGATAACCACATCGCCAAGGTTCAGTGTTGAGTCAAAACCGCCAGCAGAGCCCGTGTTCAGTACTACGTCTGGTTGGTATTCGCTTAGTAGGATTGAAGTACCCACTGCAGCGGCTACTTTACCAATGCCTGATTGAAGCAAAACAACGTCAACACCATTTATCTGACCAGAGAAAAAGGTACAACCGCCTTTATTAACTTCAGTAATGTCTGAAATTGCTGCCTTTAGGATCGCAACTTCTTGCTCCATTGCGCCAATGATGCCGATTTTCATGTGTAGTCTCTTAATAAATAGTATTTAAACAGTAGAGCGAAATTGTAGCATGGATAAGAAGTGTCGAGCGACTGCCCAGAGGCACTTCTCATCCGAATAGCAGCGATTTATCTGCGTATTCTTTTATCTATTTGATCAGGCCTTCGCTTTTTAAGCTAGCGCGAAGTTGTTCAGCACGCTTTCGGTTTACGCCAAAATCAGAGTGACCAGTACGAGACTCTGAACGCACGATCAGTTTGCCATCAGTGATCTTAAGTTCTAAGTCATCGACAAAGCGCATGATGCGAGAAGTACATTCAACACGCAGGTAATCTTCTGTTTTACTCGCGGTTTTCGATCCCGGTAAGGTTAGCGCAACCTGCTCAATCGCATCTAAGTTTGCTGAATCTGACAACTCAAACGCGGCCAATGTATGCTGTTCACGGTCATCTTGAGTTGATACGCAGTTTGGTTTGTCTCCACAAGGTGATGAAGTTCTGTCTTTCATGTCCGTGATTCCTTGGCTACAAGCGGTTAAAGTCAAAAGAGATAGAGAAAGGAGAGCGGCTTTTTTCATAGTGTTTCCTATGGCGTTGTTTTAATTGTAGTTATAGGCTTGTTTGCGATTGTTTACGTATTTTCGATATGCTTGTGATAAACGTATCTAATTCAAAAAAGGATCCATCATTGGATCCTTTTTTTATAGTAACGAGCTGAGTAATAAAGGAAACCTTATACTAGGGCGTGTTGACCTTTCGTGGTTAAATTTTGTTCGAGATAAAAGCGTTTTAATCGCGGCGAGGGGGAAGTAGCCTAGTCACTCTAAGCAAATCTCCCTCAACAAAGAGTAAAACGCTTTTAGCCGAACCCTTCGGGCAGCGTTTGCTGGTCATTTCTACTACGTTATCGGCTTCTCATGTAGGCTAGCTACACATCGACGCCTCTGCCTTGTATAAATGCCCAGCAACTCGCTGCAAAAATCAGCTCGAAAGATCAACACGCCCTGGTCACACTTCTAGGTAATCCAATATTCCTTCCGCGGCTTTACGGCCTTCATCGATAGCGGTCACCACTAAGTCAGAGCCTCGAACCGCATCACCACCTGCAAAGATCTTGCTGTTGGTGGTTTGGTATTGAAATTCTTGTTTACCGGGAGCCTTGATGCGACCCCATTGGTCGAGCTCTACACCAAATGGTTCTAGCCACTCCATTGCATGAGGTTGGAAACCAAATGCCATGATAACGGCGTCTGCTTCAAGAACATGCTCACTGCCTTCTACGGGTTCCGGACGACGACGACCTGCGTCATCGGGTTCACCTAGCGCCGTTTTCACCACTTTGACGCCAGTAACATGACCAGATGAATCGGTTTCCAATGCTAATGGCTGAAGGTTGAACATGAACTTCACGCCTTCTTCTTTTGCATTCTTCACCTCACGGCGAGAGCCTGGCATGTTGGCCTCATCACGACGATAAGCACAGACGACGTTAGCAGCATGCTGGCGAATAGACGTTCGGACACAGTCCATCGCGGTATCACCACCACCAAGCACAACCACTTTTTTGCCCTTCATGTCGATAAACGGCGTTGGGTTATCCAGTTCCATGACCTTGTAGGTATTGGAAACAAGGAAGGGTAGGGCATCATAAACGCCCGGTGCTTCTTCGTTGTCTAACCCTGCTCGCATGTTTTTATAAGTACCGACACCTAAGAAAACGGCATCATAATCATCAACAAGTTGTTGCAACTGAACATCTTTACCGACTTCGGTATTCATTTTAAATTCGACACCCATACCACTAAAGATACGGCGACGGTTTTCCATGATGCCTTTCTCAAGCTTGAACGATGGGATACCAAACGTGAGCAGGCCACCGATCTCCGGGTAGCGGTCAAATACCACAGCCTTCACACCGTTTCGAACTAAGATATCAGCTGCAGCAAGACCAGCGGGGCCTGCGCCTATGATTGCGACCTTTTTGTCGGTCCATTCAACGTGAGACATGTCTGGTTTCCAGCCCATCTCAAACGCTTTGTCATTGATGTATTTTTCAATGTTGCCGATGGTTACTGCGCCGAAATCGTCGTTGAGCGTACAAGAGCCTTCACATAGACGATCTTGAGGACAAACACGGCCGCAAACCTCAGGCAAGCTGTTGGTTTGGTGGGACAGTTCAGCCGCTTCGATAATGCGTCCCTCATTGGCAAGTTTGAGCCATTGAGGGATGTAGTTATGGACGGGGCACTTCCATTCACAGTAGGGGTTACCACAGTCTAAACAGCGGTCGGCCTGTGCCTTAGCTTGTTGTTTCGTGAAAGGTTCGTAGATCTCTACAAACTCAATCTTACGTATCTTGATTGGTTTCTTCGCTGGGTCTACGCGATTCACATCAATAAATTGGTATACATTCTGGCTCATGATTGGCTCCTTCCAATTATTGCGCTTGAACACGAAGTTCAGCAGAGCTGCGGCTTTGGTGACCGAGCAAGGTGTTGAGATCCGCCGTCTTCGGCTTCACTAAGTAGAACTTTGGAATCCATTCATCAAAGTTCGCCAGAATAGCTTCAGCGTGTACTGAGCCAGTCTCTTCTAAGTGCTCCGCAATCAAGCCGCGCAGGTGTTCTTGGTGGATAAATAGGTCAGACAGAGAAAGTGCTTCGACCGACTCGTTGTTTACACGGCCTTGGAAGTCTTCATTCTTGTCCATCACATAAGCAAACCCACCTGTCATACCGGCGCCGAAGTTCACTCCGGTTGCGCCAAGAATGGCAACAATACCACCGGTCATGTATTCACAGGCATTGTCACCTGCACCTTCAATCACGGCAACGGTGCCTGAGTTACGCACGCCAAATCGTTCGCCTGCAGTACCTGCTGCAAATAGCTTGCCTCCGGTCGCACCATACAAACAAGTGTTACCTATGATGGTCGCTTCGTTACAAACAAATGCAGTGCCTTGGTGAGGTTTGATAACCACCTTACCACCCGCCATGCCTTTGCCGACATAGTCATTGGCATCACCCGTCAGATACAGCTCAACGCCGCCCGCGTTCCAAACCGCAAAGGATTGGCCCGCTGTACCATCGAGGTACAACTTAATTGGTGAGCCAGCCATGCCTTGGTTACCGTAGCGTTTCGCTATTTCGCCAGAGATACGAGCGCCAATCGAGCGATCGGTGTTGATTACGTTGTAGTAAAGGCTGGTGGATTGACGTTTCTCAATCGCATCAATGGCATCATCAAGGATCTGTTGGTTGAGCTGAGCTTTATCAAATGGTGCGTTTGGCTCGGTCCAAAACAGTGGGTGACCTTCTGGAGATACCGGAGCTTCGAGTATTGAAGAGAGATCGAGTTTACTCTGTTTCGCAGTAAGGCCTTGAACGGCTTCAAGTAGATCCGTGCGACCAATCAGGTCTGTCAGTTTTTCGACGCCAAGTTCTGCAAGGTACTGGCGAACTTCGTCGGCTAGGCCGGTAAAGTAGTTCACTACCATGTCTGGCAGGCCTTTGAAGTATTCACGGCGTAGTGTTTCATCTTGAGTCGCAACACCCGTTGCACAGTTGTTTAGGTGGCAGATTCGTAAGAATTTACAACCCATCGCGACCATTGGTGCCGTACCGAAACCAAAGCTTTCAGCACCGAGAATCGCGCCCTTGATAACATCGAGTCCGGTTTTTAAACCACCATCGACTTGCAAGCGGATTTTATGGCGTAGGCCATTGGCCACCAGTGCTTGTTGAGTTTCCGCTAAGCCAAGCTCCCAAGGGCAACCTGCGTATTTTACCGAGGTCAATGGACTTGCCGCGGTACCACCGTCGTAGCCAGAAATCGTAATCAGGTCGGCATAGGCTTTCGCCACACCAGTAGCAATGGTGCCCACACCCGGTTCTGATACTAACTTCACTGAAACCAAGGCTTTAGGGTTCACTTGCTTAAGGTCGAAAATAAGCTGCGCCAGATCCTCGATAGAATAAATATCGTGGTGCGGAGGAGGGGAGATCAGTGTTACCCCTTGAACTGAGTATCTCAGTTTGGCGATTTCTGCGGTGACTTTATGCCCCGGCAGTTGGCCACCTTCGCCCGGCTTCGCACCTTGTGCGACTTTGATTTGCAGAACATCCGCATTGGTTAAGTAATGTGGTGTCACACCAAAACGGCCGGAAGCTATCTGCTTGATGCGAGAATTACGATCAGTACCAAAGCGTCGTGGATCTTCACCACCTTCACCCGAGTTGGAGTAGCCTCCTAATCGGTTCATCGCCATGGCCAGTGCTTCATGAGCTTCAGGGCTTAAGGCACCAATCGACATGGCTGCAGAGTCGAAGCGTTTAAAGAGATCACTGCTCGGTTCGACTTTTTCTAATGCTAGAGGTTGAGCTGCTTTTTTAAGGCTCATTAAGTCACGTAGCATGGCAGCAGGACGAGCATTAACTTGCTTCGCAAAAGATTGATAATCTGATGTTTCGCCTGTCTTTACGGCGGTTTGTAAGGTGCTGACTACGTCTGGGTTATAGGCGTGGTATTCGCCGCCATGTACGTATTTGAGTAAGCCACCATGTTCCAGTGGTTTACGCTTAGTCCATGCTTTGCGAGATAGATTATAGATATCTTGTTGGAAGTCGCTAAAGCTAGCGCCTTGGATACGAGTCGTTACGCCTCGGAAACACAAGTCAACGACATCGGTATGCAAACCGACCGCCTCAAATAATTGCGAGCAGCGATAAGAAGCAATCGTCGAGATACCCATCTTCGACATGATCTTATACAGACCTTTGTTGATGCCGTTTTGGTAATTTTGCAATGCAGTGCGATAGTCTTTATTTAAAGAACCATCGTCCAACATTTTGCCCAATGCTTCATAAGCGAGATATGGATAAACTGCGGTTGCACCGAAGCCAAGCAGAACTGCAAATTGGTGCGGGTCACGTGCGGTTGCTGTCTCAACCACGATGTTGGCATCACAACGTAGGTTGTTGTCAGCAAGTCTGGTTTGCACCGCACCGACGGCCATCGCTGCTGGAACCGGGAGCTTGCCTTTCTCTAAGTGCTTGTCTGAAAGTACAATCAAAACAGCACCATCACGGACCTCTTGCACCGCACGATCACACAAGTCATTAATGGCTTGTTCGAGATCTTTATCAGCAGGATCATAGTGCATGCTAAGAATCGCGTGGCCGTAGTGTTTTTGATTTAACTGCAGAAGTTGCTGCATGTCAGAGTAGACCAGAACTGGCGAATTAAATGTCACACGGTAGGCGTGACCGTCTGTTTCGCAGAACACGTTCATCTCTTGGCCGATACTGGTGGCTAAAGACATAACATGCTTTTCACGCAATGGATCAATCGGTGGGTTGGTGACTTGTGCAAACATTTGACGGAAATAGTCAGTGACGAGACGTTCTTTCGAAGAGAGCACAGCCATCGGCGTATCATCGCCCATCGAGCCTACTGCCTCTTGTCCCATATCTCCAAGCACACGTAGTACTTGGTCCGACTCTTCGTTGCTCATCGCAAACTGTTTTTGGTAGGTCTTGAGCGTGTCATCGTCAAAGCTGCGCTTACCGACTTGCTCATCGGGCAGATCGGAAAACGGTGTGAGTTTGTGAACGTTCTTTTCCATCCACTCTTTATAAGGGTGGCGACCTTTAAGGTCATTGTCGATCTCGTTAGATTGCCACAGTTTACCGCGGCGCGTATCTATGACGAGTAGTTCACCCGGGCCGACACGCCCTTTCTCTGCCACTTCGTCTGGCGCGTAATTCCAGATGCCCACTTCAGAGGCCAGAGTGATCAGGTTGTCTTTGGTAATCACATAACGCGCAGGGCGTAAGCCGTTTCTATCTAGGTTACACGCAGCGTAACGACCGTCAGAAAGGACGATACCTGCAGGGCCATCCCACGGTTCCATGTGCTTGGAGTTGAAGTCGTAGAATGCACGCAGATCGGGATCCATGTCTGGGTGGTTTTGCCAAGCGGGCGGCACGAGCATACGCATCGCTCGGAATACATCCATACCACCGGCAAGGAACAGGTCGAGCATGTTATCTAGGCTTGATGAATCTGAGCCTGTCTCATTCACAAAGGGTGCGGCCGTTTGTAAATCGGGCAGCAGTGGTGAAGAGAATTTATAGGCACGAGCTTTAGCCCACTGACGGTTACCTTCGATGGTATTGATCTCACCATTGTGCGCCAAATAGCGGAATGGCTGAGCCAGTGGCCAACGCGGCTGAGTATTGGTTGAGAAGCGCTGGTGGAACAGGCATATCGCCGATTCCATACGTAAGTCAGCAAGATCGAGGTAAAATCGCGGAAGATCGGCCGGCATACACAGGCCTTTGTAAACCATGACTTGTGTCGAAAGGCTACAAATATAGAAATCTTTGTCTTCGGTGATCTGTTTTTCAATTCGACGACGAGCGATATAAAGGCGTCGTTCAATATCGCGTTCACGCCACCCCGCAGGTGCTGAGATAAACACTTGCTGAATATTAGGAACGGAATCTTTTGCGATTGGACCTAATACGTCGGTGTTGGTCGGCACGACACGCCAACCTGCAACGGTTAACGTTTCTTGAGCGAGTTCTTTATTGACGATGTCTTGCGCGGATTGCGCTTTGATTGGGTCTTGGCTGAAGAAAATCATGCCGACAGCGTATTGCTTGCCGAGCTTGAAGTTATTCTCTTCTGCAATAATTCTGAGATAAGAGTCTGGCTTCTGTAGCAATAAGCCACAGCCATCTCCTGTTTTACCATCCGCAGCAATACCACCACGGTGTGTCATGCGATCGAGGGCTGAAATAGCAGTTCGTACCAACTTATGACTCGGTTGGCCTTCCATTTGCGCTATTAAACCAAATCCACAGTTGTCTTTTTCAAGACTAGGATCATATAGAGCCATTGCAATTCTCCCTTTTGCTTCTCTGTCATCCAGACAGTAAATGACTAACTATTCATATACTTGTTATTTTTTATAAGCTTATAGTTTGTCTTTAACTAGTTAAAACGTTATTGGTTGTGTTAACAAAACCGATTGGTTTTATTTTCACCAGCTTTACAACGTATAGCTAATTGTGTTTAAGGTCAAGTTCATGGTTAATTATCATGCGTAAACGCGATTAACCACGTAATAATCTAAAATAGTAGAATGATATCAAAGGGATATAAAAGGTAGATGTTAATGGGATTTAACATGTGCAACGAAGGGAATGTCGCAGGAGCCGTAAGGCAGATAGAAAAAAGGCTAGCATCGAGTGCTAGCCAAACATAAAAGTTAGGAAGGGTGTTGCTTTTCCTCTAGGCTAACGTCATCGACGTTAGCCCGAGAAATATTATGCGGAAAGCATGAGTGAATCAGCTTTCGCTTCTAAGTTTGAGTTACCCATTAAGAAGTCATCAATGGCAATTGCACATTCACGACCTTCATTAATACAACGTACAACCAGAGACTGACCAGTACGCATATCACCAGCAGCGAAAACGCCTTTCTGGTTCGTCGCAAAACCTTCAGAAGCGACGTTACCGCGCTCGTCCAGTTTAATGTCTAGTTGAGCAAGCACGCCTGTAGGCTCTGGGTGTAAGAAGCCCATTGCAAGGAATGCCATGTCACATGGAATAACACGTTCAGAGTTCGCTACTTCATCAAAACCTGGACGTTCGCCTGGTTTTGCGTCTTGCCAAACGATGTCAGCGATACGTAGACCCGTTACTTGACCTTGATCGTCGCTAATGAACTCTTTGGTTAAGATGTTCCAATGACGTTCACAACCTTCTTCGTGAGAAGTGGTGGTTTTCATGATCATTGGGTATTGAGGCCAAGGCATATTTGCAGGGCGTTTCTCTGGTGGGATCGGCATGATCTCAACTTGAGTAATGCTTGCTGCTTTATGACGGTTTGATGTGCCTACACAGTCAGAGCCTGTATCACCACCACCGATAACCACAATGTGCTTATCTTTAGCGTGAAGCTCTTCTGTCTTAAGATCTAAGTCGTTGGCACGGCGGTTGTTTTGACCAAGGAATTCCATGGCAAAATGAACGCCTTTAAGCTCACGACCTGGGATTGGTAAGTCGCGTGGAACCGTAGAACCACCCGTTAGCAATACCACATCAAACTCTTGGCGTAACTGTTGAGCATTAACATCAACACCGATGTGTTGGTTAACTTTAAATTCAACGCCAGCTTCAGCCATTAGGTTGATCTTACGATCAATTACGTCCATACCCAGTTTGAAATCTGGGATACCGAAGCGAAGTAGACCACCCACTTTCTCGTCACGTTCAAATACCGTTACCGAGTGACCTGCACTGTTTAGCTGTTCAGCTGCGGCTAAGCCTGCTGGGCCTGAACCGATAACTGCGACAGTTTTACCTGTGCGAGAGCGTGGCGTTTTAGGCTTTGCGTACCCTTCACGGTACGCAGTTTCTACAATCGTTTTCTCGATATTACAGATAGTGATTGGGTCTTGGTTGATGCCAAGAACACAGGCACTTTCACAAGGAGCAGGACAAACACGACCTGTAAACTCAGGGAAGTTATTGGTAGAGCTAAGAATGTTCCAAGCCTCTTCCCAGCTGTCGCGATAAACAGCGTCATTGAATTCTGGGATGATGTTACCAATCGGACAGCCGTTGTGACAGAAAGGTACGCCACAGTCCATACAACGAGATGCTTGAGTATTGATCTTTTCACCAAACTCTTCGTTAAGTACGAACTCTTTGTTGTCTTCAATTCGAACTGACGGGTCGAGCTTCTTTGGAAGCTCACGACCGTGTTCTAAAAATCCAGTAGGCTTACCCATTATACTGCCTCCACTTCTTCCGTTTGTGCCTGTTGTGCTTCAGCTTTACGCTTTTGAAGAACCGCTTTGTAGTCGCGTGGCATTACTTTAACTAGCGATGCAACACTTGCTTCAAAGTTGTCTAGGAAAGACTGAGCAACTTCACTTCCTGTGAATTCAACATGCTTAGTTAGCATATCTAGTAGAAGATCTTTATCTTCTTGTTCAATTGGATCTAGGTCTACAAGTTCTGCGTTGAGCTTAGTCTCGAAGTCACCTGCTTTATCCCAAACATAAGCGACACCGCCACTCATACCTGCAGCAAAGTTACGACCCGTTGAACCAAGGATAATTGCCGCACCGCCAGTCATGTATTCACAACCGTGGTCACCAACACCCTCAACAACAACCTTCGCACCAGAGTTACGAACACAGAAACGTTCGCCGGCCATACCGCGAATGAAAGATTCACCAGAGGTTGCACCGTAGAAACATACGTTACCTACCACGATGTTATCTTCAGCAACGATAGTAGATCTTGCATCTGGGTACAGTACCAACGTACCGCCAGACAGACCTTTACCCCAGTAATCGTTCGCGTCGCCTTCTACTTCGAACTTAACGCCTTTCGCAAGGAACGCACCGAAAGATTGACCTGCACTACCGTGGAACTTAACGTTCATTGGCTGTGGTAAACCTTGGTCTTTGTAAACCTTCGAGATTTCGTTCGACAGCATCGTACCTGCTGAACGGTCCGTGTTGATGATAGGGAAGCTCGCATTCACGGCTTCGCCTTTCTCAAGCGCTGGGATTGCAGCCTGAATCAACTTACGGTCTAGAACGTCTTCAAGATTATGATTCTGTGTTGTCTGGTTGTAGATACCATCTTCTGCACGAGCCTGCTCAATGTGCAGTACCGGTGTTAGATCTAGGTTCTTGTACTTCCAGTGACCGATGTCATCACGAACTTTAAGTTTGTGCGATTGACCAACCATCTCATCAATAGAGCGGAAGCCAAGTTCAGCCATTACTTCACGTAGACCTTCAGCCATGTATTGGAAGAAAGTGACTACGTCTTCTACGCGGCCGTCGAAACGCTCACGAAGAGTTTTGTTCTGTGTTGCGATACCAACAGGACATGTATTCTTGTGACACTTACGCATCATGATACAGCCTTCAACAACTAGAGCAGCTGTTGCTACGCCCCATTCTTCAGCGCCAAGTAAGGTTGCGACTGCAAGGTCACGTGGTGTTTTCATCTGACCATCAGACTGAACAACGATACGGTTACGTAGGCCGTTTTTCAGCAGTGTCTGGTGCGTTTCCGCTAGACCTAATTCCCAAGGCAGACCGGTGTGACGGATAGAAGACATCGGAGATGCACCCGTACCACCATCAAAACCTGCGATAAGTACTACGTCAGCTTTCGCTTTTGCTACACCTGATGCAATCGTACCTACGCCAGCTTCTGATACTAGCTTCACGTTGACACGGCCATTACGGTTCGCGTTTTTCAGATCGTAGATCAGCTGAGCCAAATCTTCGATTGAGTAGATATCGTGGTGTGGCGGTGGAGAGATAAGACCTACGCCCGGAGTCGAGTGACGCGTTGCGCCGATCCAGTCATCAACCTTATCACCAGGTAGTTGACCACCTTCGCCAGGTTTCGCACCTTGAGCCATCTTGATTTGCAGCTCATCAGCGTTAGATAGGTAGTAAGACGTTACACCAAAGCGACCAGAAGCCACCTGTTTGATTGCTGAACGTTCCCAGTCGCCATTTTCTTTACGCTCGAAACGTGCTGGATCTTCACCACCTTCGCCTGAGTTTGATTTCGCGCCAATGCGGTTCATCGCGACAGCCAGTGTTGAGTGAGCCTCATGCGAGATTGAACCGAAGCTCATTGCGCCTGTTGCGAAACGCTTAAGGATTTTCTCAATAGGTTCTACTTCTGCTAGAGGAATAGAGCCTGCTGGGTTCTTGATGAAATCAAGTTGGCTACGTAGTGTTGCTGCGTTGTCGCCTTGAGCATCAACGGCGTTCGCGTACTTCTTGAATTGACCGTAATCTTTGTTACGCGTCGATTCTTGAAGTAGAGAAATGGTTTCTGGGTTGAATAAGTGCTTCTCACCACGTTGTTTCCACTGGTAAACACCGCCAACATCAAGAACTTGAGCTGGGATTTCACGAGCTGGGTAACCAACACGGTGACGAACTAATACTTCTCGTGCGATATCGTCGATCGTTAGACCTTGGATACGAGAAACAGTACCAGTGAAGTATTTTTCAACCACTGATTTGCTAACACCAAGTGCTTCAAAGATTTGAGCGCCGTGGTAAGACTGCAGCGTAGAGATACCCATCTTCGAGAAGATCTTCAGTAGACCGCCGTTAACACCCTTACGGTAGTTATCGAATAACTCACGTGGATGAACGTTTGGATCTAGCTTCTTAGTACGTTGCAGTTCAACAATCGTTTCGATAACTAGGTATGGGTTAACTGCGTTTGCACCGTAACCGATTAAGGTTGCAAAGTGGTGTGTCTCACGAGCATCGCCCGTTTCAACAACGATGTCACACTTAGCACGTAGCCCTTTACGGATTAGATGGTGGTGAACTGCGCCAACCGCCAGCATTGCTGGGATAGCTGCGTGGTTTGAGTTAACCGCACGGTCAGTTAGTAGGATGATAGAGTAGCCATCAATAACCGCATCTTCCGCATATTGGCAGATACGTTTAAGTGCGCGCTCTAACTTACCTTGGTCTCCGTTTGCTTGGAATACGATATCCAGCGTCTTCGATTGAAGGTGCTCATTATCGATTGCACGCAGTTTCTCTAACTCTGAGTTAGAAAGAACTGGAGACTCAAGTTCCACTTTTTGACAGTGTTCAGGCGTTTCAGCAAGTAGGTTCTGATCTTTACCTAGGTAAGTGTTCAGAGACATAACCATACGCTCACGAATCGGGTCGATCGGCGGGTTAGTTACTTGTGCAAACAACTGCTTAAAGTAGTTTGAAAGGTGCTGCGATTGATGAGAAAGAATCGCTAGCGGCCAGTCAGCACCCATTGCAGAAAGTGGCTCGTAGCCTGTTTTTGCAAGAGGGAGAATGATTTCGTTTACTTCTTCAGAGCTCACACCAAACGATTGTTGTTTGTGTAGCAGTTTCTCTGGAGAAGGTTGGTTAAATTCGTTGCTCGCATCCGGTAGCTTTTTCAAGCTCAGAAGATTCTCTTCAACCCATTTTTCGTAGGGTTGCGATTTAGCGATACCGTCTTTTACTTCTTCATCAGAAATGATGCGGCCTTGCTCAAGGTCAGCAACGAAGATACGACCAGGCTGTAGACGACCACGGTATTCAACGTTTTCTGGTGCGATTTCAACTACGCCAGATTCAGACGCCATTACTAGGAAGTCGTCTTTTGTCACTGTGTAGCGAGAAGGACGCAGACCGTTACGGTCAAGCGTTGCACCAACTTGAACACCATCGGTGAAACATACTGACGCTGGGCCATCCCATGGTTCCATTACGTTCGCGTGGTACTGGTAGAACGCACGACGAGTTGGATCCATGTTTTTGTTTTCTTGCCATGCTTCCGGGATCATCATCATCAACGCATGTGGCAGAGTACGACCTGAAAGAACAAGTAGCTCAAGCGCCATATCGAAGTTTGATGAGTCTGAGCTACCTTCTTGACAGATAGGAAGCAGCATGTCGATTTCAGCTTGTGTAAACAGGTCCGATTCTAGGATTGCTTCACGTGCTTTCATCCAGTTCAGGTTGCCGCGAACCGTATTGATTTCGCCATTATGCGCGATGTAACGGAAAGGCTGAGCTAGACGCCAACGAGGGAATGTATTGGTAGAAAAGCGAGAGTGTACAAGTGCTAGAGCTGTCACCATGGTTGGGTTTTGCAGATCTAGGAAGTACTGAGGAACTTGTTCAGTTGTTAGCTGACCTTTGTACACCAATGTCTTGTAAGACATTGAGTTGATGTAGAAGTCATCACCGATATTTGAAACGCTTTCTAGGCATACACGAACCGTGTAGTTACGTAGAACATACAGTTTACGCTCAAGCTCTTCTGGTGTGATACCAGGGCCGCCAGAAATAAATACGTGTTCAAATTGAGGTTCAGTGCTTAATGGGTCAGCACCAATCATTGAATTGTCAGTTGGAAGTTCACGGTAGCCGATAACTTCTAACTCAAGGCGTTGTGCATTGCGTTCTAGAATGTCACGGCACTGTGCACGTTTGTATTCATCTTTAGGGAAAAGTACAACACCAACACCATATTTTTCAAAAGATGGCAGTTTAATTCCAAGCTTTACGGCTTCTTCTAGTAAGAATTCGTGCGGCTTCTGTAGCAGGATACCTGCACCATCACCAGAACACGGATCGCAGCCTTGGCCGCCACGGTGTTCCATACGTGCAAGCATATCGAGTGCTTGAGTTACTACATCATGAGATTTGCGATTCTTTAGATGCGCAACAAAACCGATACCACAAGCGTCATGCTCCAATTCAGGAGTATACAGACCCTGTGAGTTCTGCTCTTGATCTACCATAGATACATCCTTCCAGTTAAATCTAGGCGCAACTTATTTGTATTAAGTTAGCCTTGTCCTTTTATATTTATGGGTCTAAACCTGCCTATGCTGGCGGTTTGAATCCTTTCCGTATCTCGCAGGAAAAGTATTGCGAGAAAAACAATCCTTAGTGATATCCGTTTATTTTTAGCCACAAACTAGTGGTTTATATAGGTGGGATATGGGTATCACCGACTTATTGGCAAGTTTTAGATGTAAGTAAATACTCAAAAATAGCCAATATGTGTAAGTATCCTACAATTTTGTCTAGGCGAATTGCAATGAAAGTTGCTCCATGTAGACCATTTTTTTCGTTTTATTTTGAATTTAATGTCTAACAAATGTGCAACATTAGGCAAATAGAGCCGATTTTTTGCATGTTTATTGATATTTGATAGGTTGCTCGCAAAAAGCCTTGCGTAAACTAATTGGTCGAATTTTGCAGGGATGTAATTTTTTTTCAGAAAAAGACTGAGATTCATTTTTATTTACTTGAGCACTTTGAAAATATGCAATTACACGAGTTGGTTAATACTATCGGCCAAGACCTTCAACGTCGTTATGGCGAAAAGGTTCACAAGCTGACACTTCATGGTGGTTTTAGCTGCCCAAATCGAGACGGCACAATCGGTCGCGGTGGTTGCACTTTTTGCAATGTGGCGTCTTTTTCCGACGAACAAACTCAGATTCAAAGTATTGCCGATCAATTAAAAGACCGTGCGGGTGAGATTGCCCGTGCTAAGAAGTATCTTGCTTACTTTCAGGCATACACTAGCACTTATGCTGAAGTGCAGGTGCTCAAGAACATGTACGAAGAAGCCCTTAAAGCTCCGGGTGCCAATATTGTTGGCCTTTGCGTTGGTACAAGACCTGATTGCGTGCCTGATTCTGTATTGGAACTGCTGGCGGGTTACGTGAAACAAGGCTATGAGATTTGGCTAGAGCTCGGGCTACAAACGGCCAATGATAAAACCCTCAAGCGAATTAACCGTGGCCACGATTTTGCGGTGTATGAAACGATCACTCGGCGCGCTCGTGCTTTGGGCATCAAGATATGTACCCACCTTATTGTTGGCCTGCCCAAAGAAACCAAAGCGGATAACCTTGAAACTTTAGATAAGGTATTAGCCGTTGGCACCGACGGTATTAAGCTGCACGGGCTCCATATAGTAGAGGGCAGTACCATGGCTAAGGCGTGGAAGGCCGGAAAGCTAGAAGCACCAAGCCTTGAGGAGTACATTGATATCGCGACTGAGGTGATTCAACGGACTCCAGCAAACGTGGTTTATCACCGAGTATCTTCTGCGGCGAGACGCCCGACGTTACTCTCACCTTTGTGGTGTGAGAACCGTTGGTTAGCGATGACTGAGATTGGCCGTTCGCTTGATAAAACTGGCGCACAAGGCATCAAAACTGGCTCTGCATTCGAGTACACACTGCCTGTTTTAAACGCGGTCAATTGATAGAAAATGGTGACTGTCGGTAACAGCAGATAAAACCAACAAATAGTGGTAACATTTCCCTCACAGATTTTATGGTATAGATTGAGAGTAAATGGAACTGGTAATGACTTGGTTGTGGGACAGGGCGTATGGCTACGGTATTTATATCGTTATTGTATTGCTGATTGCTCTCATCTGCTGGCATCTTTATTCACGTTATCAGTCGCATCTTGAAAAACTTTTACTCGCTACTCCATCGCCACTCTACTTTGTTGATGTTCGAAGTGGAGAGATCTTATATGCCAATCGCCAAGCTATGCAGCTGCTTGGTATTCGCCAAATTGGCGTTAACTTTCGATTCCCTACCGTTGAAAGCGAGAATAGCTTTCGTCATTACTTAACCAATCACATCAACTCTCGATCATTTGAGCAGGTCTCCCTGTGGGCGCTGTCTGAATTTGAGTCCTTTAAGATCAATTTGGCTGGTCGCAGGATCCGTTTTAGAAGTAAGAAAGCGTGGATGATTCACGCATCACCGTATAAAAATACAGATGAAGAGGTGTCCCAAGAAGTTCGTGAGCTTAATGTCGCGCGTACCGCTTTGGATTCTTTATCTGAGCTGATCTATGTAAAAGATCAAAAGGGTGAGTTGGTGACGAGTAATCGCTCGTTTAAAAAGTTTTGGCATGGACGCTCTGAAGAGGGCACTTTGAGTGTTTCTGGTGGGGCTTTAAAAGGTCGAGTCAGTGAACGTTCGTGGACAACGGATCAAGACGGTAAGGGTTGTTTGCTTGAAACTTACCAAAGTGTCTTGCTCTCGCAAGATGGATCAACCATAGGTACGCTCTCAATTAGCCATGATGTGACGGATTGGCACGACATGCAGCAAAAGCTGCGCGGCGAAATGGAAAAGCGAAAAGATACTGAAGTCGCGCTTGCCCAACGTGACACCATCCTCCAGAACATCTTGGAAGCGAGCCCTGACTCGATTGGTATCTTCAACGAAAATATGGTTTACCAAGCGTGTAATAAGCCATTTGTGGCTGCGCTGGGTATCTCTGAAGTGAGTGATTTGGTCGGTAAACGCCTGCAAGATGTGGTGCCTAATAGTATGTATATGCGTATTTCAGACACCGATCACCAAGTGCTTCATCAAGGTAAGTCATTACGCTATATCGATAAGGTCGTCTCTAGTGATGGCGAATACACTTGGTATGATGTGGTGAAATCACCGTTTAGGGATCTGGCATCAAGCACTAATGGTGTGTTGATCATGGCGCGTGATATTACAGAACGTTACCTTGCGGAGCAGAAACTTGAAGAAGCCAACCTTGAGCTTGAACGTTTGAGCTTCATGGACAGCCTGACTCAGGTTTCCAACCGCCGTCGCTTTGATGAACAGCTTTCGACGCTGTGGCATTATCATGTGCGTGAGAAATTACCACTGACGATTATGCTGTGTGACATCGATTTCTTTAAAGGTTACAACGATTTTTACGGACATCAACAAGGTGATGATGCTCTGATCCAAGTCTCTCAGGCATTTAAGCAGGTGCTGAACCGTTCATCGGATTGTGTGGCTCGTTACGGTGGTGAAGAGTTCGGCTTTATTCTACCGAATACCACGGCTGAGGGTGCTCAGCTGGTGGCAAAGCGCATCCATGATGGGATCCTTAAATTGGAACTGGCGCATGAGAAATCGAATGTCTCTGAATTCATCACGGTGAGTATTGGTATTATCTCTTATATTCCGACACCTGATGATGAAATGGATTCGGCGGTTGCCTTGGCTGACAGTGCGTTGTATCAAGCTAAATCTGACGGTCGAAACCGTTCTATGGTGCATCCTTCATCAATTCGATAAGCGCATTTATCTCTTGCTGCCCCTCTATTTATCCCACTTATCTATTTTAAACAATATAACTGTAGCTCTCTTGCTGTGTGTGATGTAGCTAGCTTACCTCCTATCTTTAAACAGGGTAGAATATTGCTAGTCTTATCGCATGGAGCGTTAAATGAAACCCATGAAAAATCTCGCTCAGTATTACGTGGATCTACTCGTAAAACTGGGGATTGTCCGCTTTTCTATCTTACTCGCCTTAGCGCTTGTAGCCCTCGCAGTTGTTGTGCAAGTGGGTATAACCCTCGCACTCAAAGGTAATGTTGATGATATCGACATTGTCCGTTCGGTTTTCTTCGGTTTAGTGATCACGCCTTGGGCGGTTTATTTCCTATCAGTGGTCGTAGACCAGCTGGAAGAGTCTCGTCAAAGGTTGGCGAAATTGGTCTCTAAGCTTGGTGACATGCGAGAGCGAGATCAAGAGCTCAACAATAAACTGCAACTCAATATCGAGAAGCTTAATCAAGAAATTGAAGAGCGTGAAAAAGCGGAAGAAGCACGCGCAGAAGCAATGCACGATCTCGAGAATGAGGTGTTCCAGCGTGAGCGAACTCAGCTTGAACTCGCAGAGCGTACGGCACTGTTACGCTCGTTTATCGATGCCTCTCCTGATCTTATTTACTATCGCAATGAAGATGGTGTGTTCTCTGGTTGTAACCGTGCAGTTGAAGAGCTTACTGGCAAGACAGAAAAAGATCTCGTTGGCTTAACGCCTTGGGATGTTTATAGCAAAGAGATCGCTCAACAAGTTGTTGAAACCGATAAGAAGGTATTTGCTGACAACCAAGCACTGACTTATGACCAATGGTTGGAATATCCTGATGGTCGTAAGAGCTACTTCGAACTGCGTAAGGTGCCTTTCTACAGTAAAGAAGGTCGTCACTTGGGCTTGGTCGGTTTTGGCCGTGATATTACTGAGCGTAAAGAGCACCAAGAGTCACTGGAGAAAGCCAGTCGTGATAAGACCACCTTTATCTCAACCATTAGCCACGAGTTAAGAACGCCGCTCAATGGCATCATCGGCTTGAGTCGTATGTTGTTGGATAGCCAACTGACGACCGAGCAGCGCAAGCAGATGCAAACCATCAAGGTGAGCGCGGTGACATTGGGTAATATCTTTAACGATATTATCGATATGGACAAATTTGATCGTCGTAAACTTGAGTTATTCCCAACTCCGCTCAACTTTGAAGATTTCGTTGTCGAAATCGAGAGTATTTCTGCGTTAATGGCAGAGCAAAAAGGGTTAAGGTTTGATCTTGAAAGGTTATCGGATCTTCCTGCTGCGGTCGAAGTGGATGGTACTCGTCTTAGACAGGTGTTGTGGAACCTTGTTAGTAATGCCATGAAGTTCACCAAAGATGGTGGTGTGGTGATGACAGTCAGCGCTGAAATTGATGGCGACTTTGCCAACATCACCATGGAAGTAGAAGACACCGGAATTGGTATTCCTGAAAGTGAAATCGAGAAGATTTTCGCGATGTACTACCAGGTGAAGTCGGGAACAGATAATCTACACGCTGTCGGTACTGGTATTGGTCTTGCCGTGTCTCAACAGTTGATCAATATGATGGATGGTCACATTGAAGTCACCAGTGAAGAGGGCTTTGGTAGTACCTTTACGGTTTCGATTCGAGTGCCTGTTAATCACGATACTCAGGCTCTGATCAAAACGCCAAGAAAGCAGTCCAATCTTAAGATCTTCATGGTCGAAGATATTGAGCTTAATATCACAGTAGCTCGCTCTCTACTTGAAAGCCTTGGTCATGAAGTGACAGTCGTAATGACGGGTAAAGAGGCGCAAATCGTTTTCAACCCGAAAGATTATGACTTGGTATTACTGGATATCCAGTTACCAGATATGACGGGCTTCGATATTGCTCAATATTACCGCGAGAAATATAGCAAGCTGCCGCCTTTGGTGGCATTAACCGCGAACGTATTAAACAACAAGCAAGAGTACTTCCAGAAAGGCATGGACGAAGCGATCAGTAAACCACTGTCGGTTCGTGCAATCCAGGATGTCATCAGCGATCTTATCGAGGATGCGCCAGAGGTTATTGAGAAAGCTAAGGGTATTGATACTGCAAAGGATGTTGAAAAAGTAACCGGTATTGAGAAAGTAACAGGTGTTAAGAAAGTAACCGGTGCTGAGAAAGTAGTAGGTGTTAAAAAAGTAACAGCGAGTAAGCCTGCTCTTTCAACGATTGATACCTCTTTGCTTGATATTGATATGCTAGAGTCTTATGTTGACATTGTTGGGTCGAAACCGGTTTTGGACAGCATCGTGATGTTTGAAGATATGATGCCGGAATATATGGAAATATTGAATTCCAACATGGTGGCGAAAGATCAAGACAGCATCGTTTCTGAAGCGCATAAGATTAAAGGTGCGGCAGGTTCAATTGGCCTGAAGCGCATACAGCAAGTTGCTCAGAAAGCTCAATCTCCAGATATGCCTGCGTGGTGGGAGAACATTTCAGATTGGGTTGATGAAATAAATAACGAATACCAGAATGACATTGAAGTCTTAAAGAGTTGGTTAAATCAAAGGTAGAAGAATAATGAAAAAATTAGCATTCGCCGCATGTGTCGTGGCATTAGCGGGTTGTTCTGCACCACAAGTAGAATGGCAGCAGGATAACCAAGTAGAAATATCTGCAGCGACAGTCACAATGAAAAGCAACCTGTGGCACAACAAGATGCCTACGATTGGAGAGGCTCAAGATAAGACTCTGCACGGTTCTATCTACCTAGAGTCTGACTCACAACTACCAGCAACGCTTGCGGTTGAGAGTGTGACGGTTAAACAGGGTGCGGATACCTTGTTGGTAACAGCTGACGATCTTGATTTAAGAACACACAGTGAAACTCAGTGGGAAGTCGCTTTTGTATGGCAGCTAGAGATCGACAGTGACAAGCCTGTTGATGTTGCGATTGAACTCAAAGACGGCGAAACCGTGAAGTGGCTGGTTGAGAAAGATGTTAAGGTTGATACGGTTTACTAAAACCCTTAGCGAACAATGAACAATAAAAAAGGGAGAATGCGTTGGCATTCTCCCTTTTTAATCACTATTGATTACGCTTCGACTGTTAGAAGTACTATTGGTTTATAAGTACTATCAGTTTATAAGTACTAACGGTTTAGAAGTGCTATCGGTTTAGAACAGCTAACCGACGACAAGAACTAAACGGCCCGAAGCGCGAATCGAATTAGTCTTCTAGGTCACCACAAAAGCGGTAGCCTTCACCGTGAATCGTTGCGATGATTTCTGGCGTACCAGAAACAGACTCAAAGTGTTTACGAATACGACGGATTGTTACGTCTACAGTACGATCGTGTGGCTTAAGCTCACGGCCAGTCATCTTCTTAAGAAGGTCTGCACGTGTTTGGATCTTACCTGGGTTCTCACAGAAGTGAAGTAGAGCACGGAACTCTGAACGAGGTAGCTTGTAGCCTTCGCCATCTGGGCTAACCAGAGAGCGACTGTTGATGTCTAGTACCCAACCATTGAACTCGTACTTCTCAACGCTACGCTTTTCTTCTTGAACAGAGCTTGTGCTCATTGAACGGTTAAGAAGGTTGCGTGCACGGATAGTCAGTTCACGAGGGTTGAAAGGCTTAGTGATGTAGTCATCAGCGCCGATCTCTAGGCCAAGGATCTTATCAACTTCATTATCACGACCCGTTAAGAACATAAGCGCTACATTTGCTTGCTCACGTAGTTCACGCGCAAGTAGTAGGCCATTCTTACCAGGAAGGTTGATGTCCATAATTACAAGGTTAACTTGGTTGTCAGATAGCACTTGGTGCATCTCTTCACCGTCGCTAGCCTCAAAAACAGCATATCCCTCTGCTTCAAAAATACTCTTTAGAGTGTTACGAGTTACTTGCTCATCTTCAACGATAAGAATCTGCGGGGTTTGCATTTGGCGGTACCTAAATTTGTGACGAAACTGTGCTAATAGAATAAATTCTAGGCAAAAACATAACATACAGGTAATGTATTTTTGATGATAACTTAAAGTTTTCAAAAAAACACTTACTTCCAGCTATCTGCCTTCCTTGAAGTATTGCCCAATAACGTAGATCCAGTACGCCTTTCAATCATTCTGTTAGTGATTGCAGTGGATTCTATAATGTTAACAGCATGCTAACAACGCGAGAATGTTAATTCCATTCACTTTGTTGATTTACATCAATTGCCGTATCGCAACAAACTTTAATAGTATGGCTACAACTTAACCAATGTTATGGTGATTATTTAGCAGCAAAACTAGAATGATTATTCGAGATAGTTCTCACATCTCGCTTGCTAAAGACCAGATTTTGAACCAAGGAAGCTGAAAGCTGTCCTTAGAGTCTAGTAGATAAATATGCGCAATCAACTCTAATTCAATATTAAATTGAGCATAGAACAATGAAAACAAAGGATTAATTCTAACAACATATAAAAGCATAGAGGCACACCCGCATTAGACGGCAACGCCTTACTCACGGAGGATATATGCACGATATAACACCTGATTTGTGTGACGAGTTTGAAAGCAAAGTCACCCAACTGAACATGCCATTGCAGAACTTCGGTCAACGTGGCGCGTTCTGGGGAAAAATTGTAACAGTTCGTTGTTATCACGATAATTCCAAGGTTCGCGAGGTTTTAGAGACTGACGGCAGTGGCAAAGTGCTCGTTGTAGACGGTAATGGCTCGTGTCAGAAAGCACTGCTTGGTGATCAATTGGCGATTCTAGCTATAGAAAACGGTTGGGAAGGCGTCATTGTGAATGGTGCGGTTCGAGATGTGGCGATGATGGCGCAAATGGATCTTGGTATTCAAGCGCTTGGGGCATCTCCATTTAAAACTGAGAAGCACGGTGTTGGGCAAGTTAATGTCACGCTCACGATACACAATCAACTGATTCAGCCTGGTGACTATATATATGCTGATTGGAATGGTGTGTTAATTTCAACGGAATTGTTGATTGAATCTTAACGGGCTTATCAATCAAGAAGTAAGATAGATTAGAAACGAAATCCTAATCCCACTTCAACACCTTGCTGCCACTCTTCATAATCAAGGGTGGCATGCAAATCTAGATTGTCGGTCAGTTGTACTCGGCTTGAAACCTCAGCGGCGACTGACTTTTCACTGTCCTCGGTTTCATCTTTATAAGTGTGCAGAGAACTGTTGAAAGAGACTCTCTCTGAGAATTGATAGCTGACACCACTCAAGAATCCACTCTCATATTTTAGTGAATCACTATTAATACGTGTACCGACATAAAGATCTACATCGGCAAACAGACTGTAAGAATAGCCACTATCGACTTTCCAAGTGTCAAAGCTTTCACTTGATGCATTTTGTGTGGAGATAAAAAACTTATGGGCAGAACGATCGATTTGACTGGGTAGCAAAGGCAAATTGTTTAACAGAGGTAGGCTGTTCGCTGAACAAACAACAGGCATAGCAAAGGCTAAAAGAATAAGTAATCTCTTCACTTCCCACTCCTGATGTCATTATTATTGTTCTTCGAACGTTATCGTTCAATTAAAGCACAAGATCTGTACGTTCGCTGCACAATCGATATAGCATTTTGTTATGGCTATATATGCAATGGGTTAACTTTGTTGTTCTGATATCAAACCCAACCTTTGGATTGTAGGCTTATAGCCGCCGTTTTATCCCTGAAATGGCGGTTTGCTCTGAAAAATGGTGTGAATGTAAAAAAAACGCAACTTTTCATTGACGTGTAGTAGTAAAAATTGATACACGTAGAGTAAAGCACAAGCAGAGAATTTGATATGCAGCACGTAAGCCACCTAGTAATGACCACCACCATTATTATTACCGACATTCACATTGTTGGGGCAGGCTGCTAAGTAACGGATTTTAAAAAAAAGGCCTGTATCCAACAAGATACAGGCCTTTTTTTGTACCATTTTTATGACTTATGGAGAAAGGGATGCGCGTTTTAAAGTTTGGAGGTTCATCATTAGCTGATGCAGATCGTTTTTTACGAGCAGCAGATATCATCGCTAATAATGCCCAGCAAGAAGAGCTAGCCGTTGTACTATCGGCTCCAGGAAAAACAACCAATAAGCTGGTTGCTGTTATTGAAGCAGCACTAAAAAATGGTGAAGCAGAAGTACAGATCACCGAGATCGAATCATCATTCGCAGCATTGTTTACAGAGATTCAAGCGGTATTGCCGTCAGTCGATGGCTCTGCATTTCAAGAGCAGGTCGATACCTCTCTTGCTCAACTTAAGCAGTTCGTGAATGGTATTAACTTACTGGGTATGTGCCCAAATCACGTAAATGCTCGCATCATCAGTAAAGGTGAGCGAATTTCAATCCAGTTGATGAAAGCGGTACTTGAAGCGAAAGGCCAGCCAGCAAGCCTGATTGACCCAGTTCAATACCTATACGCTAAAGGTGACCACCTTGAAGCGATGGTCGATGTGGATGTTTCAACTCAGAACTTCCGTCAATCACCGCTTCCACAAGGTCACGTGAACATCATGCCGGGCTTTACGGCTGGTAATGAAAAAGGTGAGCTAGTAACGCTTGGTCGCAATGGCTCTGATTATTCAGCAGCGGTTCTAGCAGCATGTCTACGCGCTGATTGTTGTGAGATCTGGACAGATGTCGATGGTGTTTACAACTGTGACCCGCGTTTAGTGGATGATGCTCGTCTTCTTAAATCACTAAGCTATCAAGAAGCGATGGAGCTTTCTTACTTCGGCGCTTCGGTTCTACATCCGAAGACTATCGCTCCTATCGCGCAATTCCATATTCCTTGCCTAATCAAAAACAGCTTCAACCCACAGGGTGCAGGTACTTTGATCGGCCAAGACACTGGCGAAGATAACCTAGCAATCAAAGGCATCACTACGCTAAGTGACCTAACGATGGTTAACGTATCAGGCCCAGGTATGAAGGGCATGGTTGGTATGGCGAGTCGTGTATTCGGCGCGATGTCTTCTGCCGGCGTTTCTATCGTCCTTATTACTCAATCTTCTTCAGAGTACAGCATCAGCTTCTGTATTGAATCTGCTGATAAAGTGAAAGCGAAGCAAGTGCTATCAGATGCGTTTGAACTTGAGCTGAAAGATGGCCTATTAGAGCCTGTTGAGTTCATGGACGATGTCGCGATTGTTACGCTAGTGGGTGACGGTATGCGCACTTCACGTGGCGTGGCGTCTCAATTCTTCTCTTCTTTAGCTGAAGTGAACGTCAACATCGTTGCTATTGCGCAAGGTTCTTCTGAGCGTGCGATCTCTGCGGTTATTCCTGAAGACAAAATCTCTGAAGCGATCAAGGCGTGTCACGAGAACCTATTTAACTCTAAGCACTTCCTTGACGTATTCGTTGTTGGTGTTGGTGGTGTTGGTGGTGAGCTTGTTGACCAGATCCAACGTCAACAAGGCAAACTGGCTGAAAAAGGCATCGTGATTCGCGTATGTGGTTTAGCAAACAGCAAAGGCTTGTTGCTAGATAGCGATGGTCTACCGCTAGAGCAGTGGCGTGATCGCATGTCGAGCGCGACAGAAGAGTTTAGCTTAGCGCGCTTAAATGCACTTGTTCAACGTAACCACATTATCAATCCAGTCTTGGTTGATTGTACGTCTAGCGAAGGCATTGCGGCGCAATACGCTGATTTCCTAGCGGCTGGTTTTCACGTGGTAACACCAAATAAGAAAGCAAATACAGCGAGCATGGCTTACTACCATCAACTTCGTGAAGTTGCACGTAACTCACGTCGTAAGTTGATGTACGAGACAACAGTAGGCGCAGGTCTACCGGTCATCGAAAACCTACAGAACCTAATCTCTGCGGGTGATGAACTTGAGAAATTCAACGGCATTCTTTCTGGTTCACTGTCTTACATCTTCGGTAAGCTTGATGAAGGTATGACACTCAGTCAAGCAACTAATATTGCTAAAGATAACGGCTTCACTGAGCCGGATCCTCGTGATGATCTGTCTGGTATGGACGTGGCGCGTAAGCTGCTTATTCTTGCTCGTGAAGCGGGTATGGCACTTGAGCTTGAAGATGTTGAAGTTGACCAAGCATTGCCACCGGGTTTTGATGATTCAGGCACGGTTGAAGAGTTTATGGCTCGCTTGCCAGAAGCGGATGCTTACTTCCAAGAACAGTCAGCGATCGCAGCAAAAGAAGGCAAAGTACTTCGTTATGTTGGTGAAATCGCCGATGGTAAGTGTAAAGTTCGTATCGCAGCTGTTGATGGCGACGACCCAATGTTCAAGATTAAAGATGGCGAGAACGCATTAGCATTCTACAGCCGTTACTACCAACCGATCCCTCTAGTATTGCGTGGTTACGGTGCGGGTACTGAAGTTACAGCAGCAGGCGTATTCTCTGATGTGATGCGCACTCTTGGTTGGAAATTAGGAGTTTAGGAATGAGTTCAAGTGATATGGATGTTGTTGTTTATGCGCCTGCATCAATCGGCAATGTCAGTGTAGGGTTTGATGTGCTGGGGGCCGCTGTGTCTCCAGTGGATGGCACGCTGCTCGGTGACCGAGTAATGGTTAAAGCAGGTGATGAATCATTCTCACTAAAAACAGCAGGCAGTTTTGTTTCTAAGCTGCCAACTGAAACCAAAGAAAACATTGTCTACGACTGCTGGGTTGTGTTCTCTAGAGAGCTTGATAAAAAAGGCGTTGCGGTTAAGCCTTTGGAAATGACACTAGAAAAGAACATGCCTATTGGTTCTGGTTTAGGTTCAAGTGCCTGTTCAATTGTCGCGGCACTGGATGCTTTAAACCGTTTTCATGGTCAGCCCCTGAATGAAACTGAACTGCTTGCTCTGATGGGCGAAATGGAAGGTAAAATTTCAGGCGGTATCCACTACGATAACGTTGCACCCTGTTACCTTGGTGGTGTGCAATTAATGCTGGAAGAGCTAGGTATTATTAGTCAAGAAGTACCGTGTTTTGATGACTGGTACTGGGTAATGGCGTATCCGGGCATTAAGGTTTCAACGGCAGAAGCTCGCGAGATTCTACCTTCTCAATATCGTCGCCAGGATGTCATTGCTCATGGTCGCCATTTAGCGGGTTTCATCCATGCTTGCCACTCTGGTCAGCCGGAGCTAGCGGCTAAGATGATCAAAGACGTGATTGCTGAACCATATCGTGAGAAACTGCTTCCAGGGTTTGCTGATGCGCGTAAATACGCAACCTCAGCTGGAGCCCTTGCTACTGGGATCTCCGGTAGTGGCCCAACTCTATTTAGCATTTGCAAAGAACAAGATGTCGCCGAGCGTGTTGCACGCTGGTTAGAACAAAATTACGTACAAAACGAAGAAGGATTCGTCCACGTTTGTCGCTTAGATAAGCAAGGTTCGATCGTTACAGGAAGTGAGTTATGAAGCTGTACAACATCAAAGAAAATGACGAGCAAGTCTCTTTTGGCCAAGCCGTTCGTCAAGGTCTAGGCCGCAATCAAGGTCTATTTTTCCCATCTGAACTGCCAAAGTTTGATGACATCGATGCGCTACTAGCAGAGGACTTTGTCCCTCGTAGTTCAAAGATTCTCTCGGCTTTAATCGGCGATGAGTTACCAAAAGAACAGGTTGCTCAATTGGTGGATGCGGCGTTCCAGTTCCCTGCACCGATCAAGCAAGTAAAAGATGGAGTTTACGCACTTGAGCTTTTCCACGGCCCAACACTCGCGTTTAAAGATTTTGGTGGCCGCTTTATGGCTCAATCTTTAGCCGCGGTTTCAGATGGTGGTCAAATCACTATTTTAACGGCAACATCAGGTGATACTGGTGCGGCGGTTGCGCACGCTTTCTACGGTATGGAAGACATCAATGTTGTGATCCTTTACCCGAAAGGCAAGATCAGCCCACTGCAAGAGAAGCTGTTTTGTACGCTAGGTAAGAACATCCACACTGTGGCGATCGATGGCGACTTTGATGCGTGTCAGGCGCTAGTGAAAGATGCATTTGACGATGCTGAGCTGCGTAAAGAGATCGGTCTTAACTCGGCAAACTCTATCAACATCAGCCGTTTAATGGCTCAGATCTGTTACTACTTTGAGGCGGCTTCTCAGCTGACTAAAGAGCAACGTGAAGACCTAGTTATTTCTGTACCAAGTGGTAACTTTGGTAACCTTACAGCAGGTCTACTCGCTAAAGCACTAGGCCTACCTGTGAAGCGTTTCATTGCTGCAACCAACGAAAATGACACGGTTCCTCGTTACCTAGAAACAGGTCAATGGGATCCAAAGCCAACGGTAGCAACAACGTCAAACGCGATGGACGTAAGCCAACCAAACAACTGGCCACGTATCGAAGAGCTTTGCCAACTGAAAGGTTGGGGACTGGATACTTTGGGTAAAGGTAAAGTATCTGACGAGCAGAGTGCTGAATCAGTACGTGACCTAAAAGCACAGGGTTACCTATGTGAGCCTCATGGTGCGATTGCTTACCGTCTATTGGAAGAGCAACTGCAAGAGAACGAAACTGGTCTGTTCTTGTGTACTGCACACCCAGCGAAATTCAAAGAAGTGGTTGATGATATTTTAGGTACGGATATTGAACTGCCAGGCCCGCTAGCAAAACACGCGGCGATGGAGTTGTTATCTGAAGATCTTGATAATGATTTTGAAGCGCTAAAAGTAGTGCTTCGTCGAGTTCAACCGTAACGTATATCTGTATTGTTGAACAAATAAAAACGGCGCTCAATGAGCGCCGTTTTTGTATTCTAATTCAAGCTCTAAAAATTATAGAGACTCAGTGAACGTACGTGCGATAACGTCACGTTGTTGTTCAGTCGTTAGAGAGTTGAAACGTACAGCGTAACCCGATACACGGATAGTTAGCTGTGGGTAGTTCTCTGGGTTAGCAACTGCATCTTCTAACGTTTCACGCTTAAGAACGTTAACGTTTAGGTGTTGACCGCCTTCGATGCGTGGTGCTGCTTCGATTGCAACTTCACGGCTTTCGTAGTCGCCTAGGTCTGCAGCTGAGATAACTTGGTCAGCTTCGAAACCTGCAGTAGCAACAACACAACGAGCTTCATTCTTTTCGTTGTCTAGTAGCCAGATTGAGTTTAGTAGGTCATCGTTTGCTGCTTTAGTAATTTGAATACCTTGGATCATAACTATCTCCTAGTCCACTGAATGTGGTTTGATTATGGTGTTAACTTTCGATTTTTGTTGAGCTGGGTAATATATACCTAATATCTGTAAGGTTAACATTGATTTAAGTCAAAAAACAACCAAAAACCATATTTTTACAAAGGTGATTATATTGAGGTAAATCAATAAAACCTTTGAAAACAAAGTAATTACAAAATATTTTAAAGTATAAAAAATATTTAACAGTCTTATTTGTTGTAAGTTTACTACATTTGTTGTGTTTTTATTGAACTACAAACGATACGACCCTTTATTTATTAAGCATTCTGAAAGTGTAAAGTGATTTAATGACAAACAATAATTCATCCTCAAAACCTCAAAACCTCAAAACCTCAAACCAATATTAAGTTTACTGGTGCTCATGTGTCTGCTGCTGGTGGTGTTGATCAGGCGCCAATGCGCGCAAGAGAGATCGGTGCCAATGCTTTTGCGCTGTTTACCAAAAACCAAAGACAGTGGGCAGCAAAGCCGCTGGAAGCGAAAACCATTAGTGCGTTTAAAGCCAACTGTAAGATGTTGGGCTTTAGTGCTGAGAATATTCTTCCTCATGACTCCTACCTTATTAACCTAGGAGCACCAGAAGAAGAGAAGCTAGAGAAATCACGTGCGGCTTTTATTGATGAAATGGAGCGTTGTAACCAACTAGGACTCACGCTTTTGAATTTTCATCCTGGGAGTCATTTGAAGAAAATCTCAGAAAGCGAATGTTTGGCCAAGATCGCTGAGTCTATCAACTTGGCTCACCAAGCGGTGCCTGATGTAATTGCAGTGATTGAGAATACCTCAGGGCAGGGGACTAATCTGGGTTGGAGATTTGAGCACCTAGCAGAGATCATCGACCAAGTAGAAGATAAGTCGCGTGTCGGTGTGTGTTTAGATACTTGCCATACGTTTACGGCCGGTTATGACTTACGAACAAAAGAAGCGTGTGAGCAGACTTTTTCTGAGTTCGAGCGCATTGTGGGTATGCACTATCTAAGAGCAATGCACATCAATGATTCAAAAGCTGAGTTCGCAAGCCGAGTTGATCGACACCATTCTTTAGGAAAAGGCGAAATTGGCTGGGATTGTTTTGAGTATATTGCCTCTGATTCTCGCTTTAATGGTATCCCTCTTATCTTGGAAACCATTGATTCGACGATCTGGAAAGAGGAAATTCAACAACTTAGAATGTTTCATCGCTCAGCAACGCTAGCGAGCGAAGAAGCGTAATAATAGAGGGGGAAATTTATTTCCGTCTATTTCTAATAATTGGCACCTTTCTTTCATAGTATTAAAGTGAATATGTAGTTCACGATGTCTTAGAGGAGGTGCCTTTATGTATTCAATCACCCAAACTTCAACTTCAACTTCAACTTCAACTTCAACTTCAACTTCAATTTCAACTGTTGCTGTCGCCAGCCGTTTACCGACACCAAACCGTCACGTGCATAGCCATGGCCACCATCGTACACAGCAAAAAAGTGGTTAATCGAGATAAACACAACTTGAACTGATTATTATGATTCATCAACAAGTGAACCCTACACATCATGTTTATTGATAGCTGTATGAGGTATAACTAGAGCCTTATTTAGGACAGTTAGCCGATACAGCTATTTTTTTGTCTGGTGAAAGCCCCTAGAAACCTTGATGATTGGGAAGTAAAACGATGAGCGCACCAAAGAGTTGGGAATCCATTATTAATGATGAACGTGACAAAGAGTACTTTCAGAGTGTTCTCGCTTTTGTCGAACAGCAACGTAATAGTGGGAAAACCATCTACCCTCCTCAAGAGCAAGTGTTCAGTGCTTTCGATATGACGCCTTTTGAGTCTGTACGCGTGGTTATCCTTGGGCAAGACCCTTATCACGGTGCCAACCAAGCTCACGGCTTAGCATTCTCTGTGCTGCCTGGCGTTAAAATTCCACCGTCTCTACGTAATATGTACAAAGAACTCGCACAAGATATAGACGGCTTTGAGATCCCTAGTCATGGTTACCTCGATACTTGGGCATCTCAAGGGGTATTAATGTTGAATACGGTACTAACCGTAGAAGAGGCAAAAGCACACTCACATGCTAAGTGTGGTTGGGAAACCTTTACCGATGCTATCATTGCTGAGCTAAATCAGCGTTCTGAGCCGATCATTTTCTTACTGTGGGGCGCGCATGCCCAGAAGAAAGGCCAAGCCATTGATGCAGACAAACATCATGTGTTGGTTGCACCTCATCCATCACCATTATCAGCGCGCCGTGGTTTCTTCGGTTGTCAGCATTTTTCAACAACCAATAAGCTGCTTTCTTCTATGGATCAACAACCTATAGATTGGCGATTATCAACAGAGTTGTAGGTTGGTGGTTTTCTGAGCAGGGTCAAATCATAAATGAGCATCTTCGCATACACTTATAAATAGTAGGTGTAATGGAGTGCAATACTATGATGATTGAAAGGATAAGACGAGAGCATGGCTATATGGCTCGCTTGCTCGCGATACTCAACAATAAGTTAGAGCATCTAAAACAAGAGCGAGAAATAAACTATAGCTTGATCGCAGAGGTGGTTCATTATCTCATGAACCACTCAGATAAGGTGCATCACCCGAAAGAAGACGTTATTTATCGTTACTACCTCAAGCAATATGGCAGCGATCAAATGATTGAAGACTTGGAGCTGGAGCATCAATTGCTTTCTGAGAAAACAGCGGACTTTTTAGGTGTGGTCGATATGATCCTCCAAGATGCGGTTGTTCCTCAGCAAGTCTTTATTGAGCAGCTTGAAGCCTTTGTTAAAGCTCAACGAAAGCACATGGAATATGAAGAGAAGCATGTGTTACCGATGATTGTGAAGGCATTCACGGTCAAAGATTGGCAAGAAGTAGAGTCTCAATGGCTTCAACCGGAAGGCGACCCTGTCTTTGGAGAGACAATTGCCGATCAGTACCGCCAACTCGCGGCTCGTGTTCGACAGAATGAGCAAGAGTGCGTTTAGCCCGTTGTCGTATTGAAACGCTGCTATTATTAGGCGCTCTCTATTAAGACGCTCGCTTTCAAATTGTGCTCTAAATCGAAGAGTGGTTTCATACAATAAAAAAGGCACCTGTATAGGCTGTCTCTTGATCACAAGTCTGGTTAATCAAGAGACTTAGCGAGTTCATACCCTTCAAGGATGGTTTGTAACCTAAACCATCCTTGCCATAACGTCTTTATAGAAGCGCGACCTGTTCGCTTGGT